>Ga0098046_1000545_pt1 | contig 13721 bp, 27 predicted proteins | sample 11BtaG_FD_77067 | JGI IMG/M metagenome (GOLD analysis project Ga0098046, IMG submission 77067) | Marine viral communities from the Subarctic Pacific Ocean - 11B_ETSP_OMZ_AT15265_CsCl metaG | ecosystem: Environmental > Aquatic > Marine > Oceanic | place: Pacific Ocean | collected 2015-01-16
AAGCAGTCACCAATGTCATCAGTCACATCACGCTGCTTGGCTATGTTATCCCCTAACTCTCCTATCTCTGACACAAGTTTAGCAAACTGTGCAAGAGGTGTACTGTTGTTAATTATGCCACGGTTCATGGCCCATAAACTAATCATATGTATTAATTCATCACTCATCTATTTCATGTCCTGCTGTAATTATGACAGATTTAAAAACTTCTATCATATAAATAATTTCTTTTAAATCTAAAGAAGCTGTTGATTTAGCATTTAAACCTCCTTCTGAATCCCATCCTAACACAAGGACATCTTTAAAAGATCCTTTAGAATCTTCTAAAACTTCATCGGCTGTAGCATCTTCAGGTAATAAATTAACTATGTTACTCATTAAAATGTGTCTCCAATACAATAAGTTTATCTTCTGCTTCAGCAATCTTCTGAACCAGCTTGTCCATAGTCTCAATCAAGTTACCATGCTCACCCACAGCTACAGGATTGTCTAGATAGTTTTGTACCTCTGCTTTGTAAACATCTATTTCAGCGTTGTACAAACGCTTCATTGCACTAATTTTAGGATCTAACATAACCTTTCTCCAATAGTTCTTTATATTTATTTAAGTACTCTTTATAACTTAAAGGTGCTTCTTTTTGTTTAATCTTATCATTCATATAACTAGACCACATTTGCATACAATAGTTACTGAACAACATAATTTTATCATCTTGTTCTTTATAATATTCTAAGTACTCAGGCCATGTAGCATATTTTTTTAACTCAGATATGTAAAACTGCGCTCTATATACTGGGTGTTCATCTTTCATTTAATTCAACACCGTCTTCTGAAATCCATGAACCTTCTGTAAAATACACACAAATTTTTCCATTAATTATTCTGTGTGATTCAGGGCCATAATCATAAGCCTTAAAAAGATTTTTAGAAAAAATTTTACCATAAGTTTTCTCATCTACTAAAAGACTTGAAAAATCTATATCTTCTGTATATTTATTATCCTTCACAGCTTAAACATTCTCCTTCTTCGAGGTTGATTCTAGGGATTTTGATGTTAACATTCTCTGTATTTCTAGCCGCTGTAGTTCGCAGGTAATACATAGATTTGAGTTTGTTAGCTCCTGTCCAATGAACGCTATTAACATACTCCAAATACTCATCATGTACCTCCTGTGGTGCTGTAGCTGGTGGCGGTTCAAAGAATAAGTTTACTGACTGTGCTTGACAGACGTACTTTTGTCTTTGATAGGCGTGTTCGATAACCCAAATCTGGTTAAGTTCAGGCGCTGTTTTGAAAATTTCTTTCTCTTCTTCCGATAGTTCCGGTAAGTCTTTAACAGAGCCTTCAGCAGCAGCAATATCTTTCCACGTTTTTTCGGTGTTGATACCTTTCTCTTCAAGTAGTTGCTCCAAGTATTTATTCTTTACTTTATATGATCCTGTTAAAGTTTTGTGCGTAAATACGTTAGCCCTTGTAGGCTCAATAGAAGGGCTTGTTCCACCACATATAATACTGCTACTAGCATTAGGGGCAATAGCAAGGAGATGGGAATTACGCAAGCCACTACCAACCATGTCAGGAGCCTCCCCACGGTTTCTAGCCAGATTTCTGGAAGCATTCTCAGCTCTTTCTTTGATTGTCTTAAACGCTCTATTGTTAAAGCTGGAGGCGTACATTCCTTCAAAAGAGATTCCATTACGTTGAAGGTAACTATGAAAACCCATCGCTCCAAGACCAACCGCCCGTTCTCTATATGCTGAATAAGCGGCTTTTGTAAAGCCTGTTTTATCTGATTCCACATAAGTCATAAACTCCTTTGCATCTATGCTTTTTGGAAGTTTTTCTTCTCCTGTAGCATTATCAATAAAATGTTCTAAAGTATTATCTAACATTGTAATAAGATCATCAATGAACTGTTCATCATCTTTCCAATCATCAAAGTATTCTAGGTTAACACTAGACAAGCAGCACACTGCTGTACGATCCTCACTGGTTGGTAGTGTGATTTCAGAACATAGGTTGCTCTGTCGTACCTCTAACCCTATGTCCTTCTGTAACTGCGGTAGAGCCTCATTACAACGATCTAGATTAACAATGTAAGGTTCACCTGTCTCTGCTCTGGTGTGTACTAACTGCCACCACAAGTCCCTAGCAGATACAGTTTTGACTGCTTCTTTTGTTTTAGGATCTATTAAACGCCAGCTATTATCAGACATGACGGAGGCCAAGAACTCGTCTGTAATATTGATACCATTATGTAAGTTAAGACATTTCCGATTAAGATCACCCCCAGTAGTTTTTCGCATAGCGATAAATTCTTCAACTTCTGGATGGCTAATATCCATATATGCTGCATAAGATCCTCTCCTTGTTACGCCTTGATTAAAGGCTAACATCTGACTATCTACGACATGGATGAATGGTATAGTACCAGTAGAACGACTACCGTTCCTAGTAGAGATGCCGTTAGAACGCACTTCTCCCCAATATCCTCCGATGCCTCCACCGGTGCTTGATAGCCAGATATTCTCATCATAGTGAGAAGAAAGACCATCTCTTGAATCAGGTACGTGATTGAGGAAGCAACTGATAGGTAAGCCCCTAGTCGTTCCCCCGTTACTAAGAATAGGAGTGCTGAACATAAACCAATTACTGCTGCTATAATTGTAAAGCCTTTGAGCCATAGCCCAATCAATGCGCCCTTGATAAGTTGACCCGTAAATACTAGCTCTTGCGTAAGCTTCTTGTGCATGTGTTTCATCTTCCCAAAAATATCTATCTTTTAAAGTTTCTAAAGAAAAAGTATTAAGTTTTTTTTCTTTATCGTAATCAATTTCAATCCCTAAATAATCCTGTTTTCCAATCTTTGATGTCATTCAAATCATCCCTTTCTTTTAATTGCTCTTGCCTGTAGCTACGAGTACGGGCTTTATTTTGTTTCTTATCTTTAGCTTTGTTTCTTTTTTGAAACTTTTCAGTACGCTCTGCTTTTCTATCCCAACTGCTCACTTGGATGCTCCAGCAAATAATTAATTAATCGCTCTTCATACCAACGAGCTTTACGAAGATCTTCTACAGGCTTGCCTTTATACCTAAATCGCCACAGGTATTTAAGCGCATTTCCTCTGAGATAGCCTATATATTCATCATGTGTAAGCATACCTTGGATAGCATCAATACACTCCATGCCGCCATTATTGTAATGCTCTGGCTTATACACAGGATCAAACTTATAATCTCCATATAGAGGATGATTATTAGGATCATTGTTTTCATCATAGATATGATTCCATGTGTCAGCTACAGGGGTAGCAGTTTTTTTCCTAAGAGCATCCCACTCTTCTGGTGTTGCGTCATCAATACTCTTCATTACTTCCACTCCTTTGGAAATGTTTTTTCTGAAAACCATTTAAATTTATTTTTTTCTGCCCACTCTGAATGAGTAAACTTAGTGCCGTCTTTTCTACGTCTTGCTGCTGGCATAGGTGCATAAGGCGATGCAAATAAAAACACTAATTCATAATCTTCTGGCAAAGATTCTCTAATCCAAATGTACTTATTGTATTCTTGATAGTCCCAAAATCTTCCTTTAGCTTCAAGAAGAATAGTCTTACCGTTTATAGTTTTAATAAAATCAGGATTATAAGTGTGCTTTATTATATACGATAATTTCTGAGAATGCAAGTCCCAACTGGAAATTAAATTTTTATGTAATTTATATTCCCATTTAGAATCATATCCTTTGGGCTTGTCTTTTTCTACAGGTCTTTTTACCCTAGGCTTACGCATTCATAACCTCATACAATGTAACAGACATGATAGGCTTTTTTGTTTTGCGTAACACTTTTTTAATTCTTTTTCTAAACCATTTAAACGTATATGAGTTTGTCCTTATCTGTCCTCTAGAAAAAAAGTAAGGTTCGTCTGGTATTTGTTGAAGAGCTTCTAATACAGAAATCTCTGTACCTTCAGGCATTAAAGATTTTACCCATTGGTAAGCTAACCCTACAACAAGCACATTCATTTTTTGTTTTTTACTAACTGGATTACTTAACATTATAAAATCTCTTCTACTTTAGGTTCATTTACTACTTTAACAAGGTATGTTAAACCTTTAGAATATTTAAAGGTTCTTAAATCTGGATAACATTTTTGCTTGTGAGCACAAAAAGAACATTGCTTAGGTAACTTCATGTTTCCTGACTTGCCTTCTGGTATTGGAGGATAGCATATTTCTTCAGGTGCGGTATCCAGATCCATAGCTTTTTTAACTTTGCTAATTAAGTATCTAATGTTTGGCTTGTCTAGCTCATCTGGTTGATACAAGGTAATTTCACCTGTCTCTTTATTGATAGCTAAGAAGCCTCCGTTACTGGACTTCTCTGCTTTTTCATAGCCGCTAAGCTGGGCAAGATATCCGAAAGGATCATCTTCCCTAAGAGTTCCTTCTTTAAACTTTTTAAAAGCAAAGTTAGATGCTGTCTTTACATCAACTACTTCTCCGTCAATCTTACAGTCAATGTGCCCTTTAATGTTGTCAACAGAAACTTCTTTCTGCTCATCACTAACCTCATGACCTGACAGTTTAACAAGAAATAAAAGTATCTCTTCAAGCAAATGACCATATAAAAATCTAATTGGTAAAAAACTTGAATCGCTAAAACTTTTATCTGACTCTTCTTTCATATCAAAATAAAGCTGACGTAAGGGTCTTCCTACATTAGACATCCTAATATATTTAGTAGAGTCTCTATGTGGTGTAGCCCAATGAAGAATACAACTCTTTAAAGATTCTCCTAAATCTTCCAGCATTTGAGGATCAATAGGCACTGCTTTATTTTGAGACAATGGTTTTAATGTTGAATAAATATCTTCAACAACTGTACTGAGTTCTTTCATTTTCTATGTTTTATAAACCTTAATTTTCTAGTTAAAGAATTGTAATGGAGATACTGAACTTCAAGTTCTTTTTGTCTAGATGTTCTTGAGGAAAGCCTACCATCTTTATAAGACTTGACATCTAATTTTTTTATGTTGCCTTCTTCATCCATAGCAATTAAATCTATAGGCCCAGTACAGCCACAGTTTTTAAAAACTTGATAGCCGTTATCCCATAGCCATGTTATTGCATAATGTTCTGCTAAATCACCTACTCTACTTGGATCTTGTTTAGTGTGTTTCACTCCAGTTATCTCCTATTTTATACTCCCCATCTAGAGGACATCTCAGGTTAAAATACATTCCTGCATCGACAATAGCTTGCACTCCTCGTTGTCCTATTTCTTCTGCTATATCTTCTCTGGCTTCTACTTGCCACTCATCATGTACATTGGCTACAAAATGAGCATCCATATCTTTAATACTTTCTTTAAAAAGTACTAAAGCTTTTTTCATTACAATAGCTCCTGCACTTTGCAGTAAAGTATTTAAAGCTGAATGTGCTGATCTGATCGTTACTTTGCGTTCATCTAATCCTTTAAGGAATCCTCTTTGAGACGCTCGTTCAACCCTGTCTTTAAGATTTGCAAGTGATGGTAAATTATTGAGGAAACTCCCTCTAAGTCTTTTACCATCTCTTCTGTTTCCTTGTACCACGCTTCCAAGCTTTTCATCTCCAGCTCCGTATAAGAAGGCATAGATGAATGTCTTTGCCTGATCTCTTGATTCAAGTCCTGCAAGCTCTTGATTAGCTGTGTGTATGTCTCCATTGAGTATTTCATCTGTATAACCTTTATCATTCATGTAATGAGCAAGCATTCTCAACTCTAAACCACTAGCATCAATGCCTACAAGTTTATATCCTTTTGGAACAGTCCAACATTCTCTACACTCTTTACCATACGGACTATAGACCGCAGGTATTTGCGCCATGTTAGGTTTAAAATGTGTCATCCTTCCAGTAACAGCACCATTATGTACAGTGTATCCATGAACTCTGTCATTTTTCAAGAACTTAAACCACGATTCTACCAAACCTATACGTTTGTTTAACAGTAAAAATCTATTAATTAGTGCTGCTTCAGGTATGTGTTTAATTAATTTTAAAGTTCCTTCATCAACAACAGGCTGTCCTGTGGGTGTAAACTTTTTAGGCTCCCATCCAAAATCTTGAAGATACATTCCAATCTGCTGTCTTGAATTTAAATTAAAGTCTTCAATTTTATATCTATCAAAAGCAAGCACTTGGCTTTCAGGAAGCTTTGAAAGTCTATCATACTCTTCTTCAGTAAGTCCTTGTTTAGAAAGAGTACCATCTTTCTTAAACTTAGGCACAACTGTTTTGACTTTTACTTTACGAGGCACAAATACTTTATGAACTTCTTCAACAATCTTTGCGTTTTCTTCTCTAAAAAGAGCAAGTAATTTTTCTGCTTTAACAACATCTAAATAGAAACCGTGATTCTCTTGCTTCTTTAAAATGTCAGCAACTTCATGCTCAATCTTTACACACTCTTCTCCAAAACCTTTGAGTTCTTTTATCAACTCTTGAAATACTAAAGTATTTAACTCAACGTCATTGATGCAATACTCTAACATTTCTGGAGTATATTCATTGAAGTCTTCTTCTTCCATTAATCCTTTATGATAATCTAATCTAAATCCCCAAGGCTTTAAACCGTGACCATCTCTTTCAGGATTAGCTAATCGGGAAAGAACTAATGTATCAATTATCTTTTTATCTTTGAAAGATATATCTGTTAACTTTTGCAGTACAGGTATATCAAATCCTACGATATTATGACCGATCAATATTTTAGATTTTTCCAACAACTCTAAGCCTTCATCTATTTTTTCTGGAGGATAAGAGTATACTTTATTTGTATCTATATCTTTAGCTACGATGCACCATATTACTGATGCATCTAATCCGTCTGTTTCAATATCAAATACTAGATTCATTTTACTTCCTTTAAAATGGTATGAAATCTTTTTCTTCTGTGCTTAGTAATTCTAACTCTTCTTCTGGTTGAAATTCAGAAAGCCTCCCTGTTACATGATCATATAATAGATGAGTAGCTACACCTACTTCACCTGTGTATCTAGATTTAAGCACACGAACCTTCGTGGTGTTAGCTTCAATTTTGTCTTCTGCTTGTTGATTTCTTTCAAGAGCAATCAAACAATCAGATATTTGAGCAATGCTACCACTGCCTCTAAGATGACTAGCTGCTACTTCTGCACCATTTTCATGACCAAAGTTACCATCTAGCTTACGTAAGTGCGATACAAGCAAGAAGCCTACACCTGTTTCTTCAATAAGACTTCTAATCTGTGTCATCACATTATCAATAAGTCTACGTTCATCTCCTTCAGAGATTGAAGAAACTAACATATGTAAGTGATCAAGAATAATCCATTTACAATCACAGCCCACAATCAAATATCTAAGCTTAGTCATAATGTCTTCAACATTGTTGATACCAAAATGAGCATGTACAAATAGCCTATCATTAGAGGTTACAGTTTTATACATCTCATCTAACTGTTCTTCTGTATAACAATCTCTTACTTCTTTAAGATGCATTTTTTCACTGTACTCTACAGCAATAATACCATCTACTGTTCGTCTCCAATCTTCTTCTAACGCAATGATACCTACGTTGTCTTCTGTGTTGTTAAGTATCCAATGCTCTAACTCACGCATGATACTTGACTTACCTACGCCTGTCCCTGCTGCAACAGTTATTAGCTCACCTTGACGCATACCTAAAAGCTTTGCATTAAGTCCAGACCAAGGATAATCAATACTTGCAGCTAAAGCTCTGTTTTTCCAATCCTCTGCTCTTTCAGATACACGTATGATACCAGCAGGAGTAACGGACTTCGCTTGCCAAAAACATTCTACAAACTCACTGTGCTTATGCTTTTTAAGCATGTCATTAGGATCTTTGTAATCCACAGGCAAAGTCATAATCTTTGCTTTATTAGGTGGAAATAAAGAAGCTACTTTAGAAGCTGCTTCACGTCCGGGTTTATCAGAATCAAAACATATAATAATGTTTTCAAAAGAATTAAGAAACTCAAAGTTCTTTTTAACATCTGATGCCGCTGCTTGAGCACCACTCTTTACAGATACTACAGGCCATCTACTACCTGTCAATTCATATGCTGCCATAGCATCGCATTCGCCTTCAGTAATGGTAATATACTTAGCACCAGCATTACATATTTGCTGACCAAACAACTCACCTTTCTGCATCTCTCCTTGACTACTAAAACTTTTTGTAGCTACTTTACGAATCTTGTATGCAACAACTTCATTGCCTGAATAATAAGGATAGTAATGCTTGTCTATTTCTCCAGCAGAATCATATGTAACTCTGACATTAAACTTCTTTGCTGTATCTTCTGAGATACTTCTATCTCGTAAAGCACCAAACGTACCTACATATACGTCTTGAGATATTGGTGTTTCTTGCATTTTTATATTTTCTCTTTTGTAAACTTCAGTTAAGTCTGTGACAGGTTCTTCATAATTTGGAAAGAACTCACCACAACTAAAACATTTTGCTGAGCCATTGTCATTAACACTGACAGCATCACTACTGCCACACGATCTACATGCAACATGGAACTTAACAAAACCCATTGGTTTCTCCGATTATAATTTAAATGAAAAGAGGGACTTCGCCCGAAGTGAGGAAGTCCCGAAAGGAAGGATAGTTTACTAATCAATACGCCAATCTAAATCAGGGCCTTCGCCCAAACCTTCTGAGTCAGGAAGTTCTGGCTCATCAGTATTGATTTCAATAATTGCATCTTTAGTAAGCTGATTCATTACTAGATCATTAAATGTTTTACCTGCGGCAGTAAGAACATTAAGTTCTGTTTCTAGCTTTTGTTTTCTTTGTACTACATCTGCTAACAAAGCAAAAGCTTGTTGAGCTTCTTGTGGCAGCAAAGATACATCGTACTCTACACCATCGTTAGTAAATACATTCATTTTAAAACTCCGATTCTTCTTCTACGTAACCCAACTCTGCACCATCAGCATCTGCTGAGCCACCATAGGGTACAAGATTAATTACTTGCATAGCTTGAAAATCTAAGCCTTTGAAATTACCATAGCTGTTCGTGGTTTCCCACTCACGATATTGTACTTTCACATCTGATCCATTACCAACCAAAATATCAAGAGGTTGTTTATTTGCATCAATCAATTTAGGTGGTGCGTTTTTCTTACCTGCTTTTGTAGCAACCTTACGCTTGATTACAATTGCAGGGCCTTCTTGTAGCTGTTTAATTGCATAACCTTTTGATGCAAAAGATTTAGCAACGTCTTCATCTACTAAAAGACTTACAGTATATACTGGTTCAAACTTTGTATTAGGTGTCGTTACTGAAGCCCAATAAGCTTTACCTTCAATTACCGCCATGTTTTTATTTCCTTATGTGTTAAAAACCTGTGTAGTTTATAGAGTCTGTATAGATATGTCAACACTTTTTTTAAAAAGCCAACAACACTATGCTAGTTTTTATGTGTTTTAGTCCTCCTCTATCTTTTCAATTTGCCATACAATAGATGGGTCACTGTAAAAACTCAAGGCTTTTCGAGCAACTTCTTCTGCATGTTCTTCATCAACTGCTTTTACTGTCATAGAAATGTCTATCAAAAATTCTTTTTCTTCTTGACAATCATCCCAATCAGGCTGGTTCCAAGGAGATTTAGGATCTGATCTTTCAGCATCTCCTCTGTCCGGCATAATAGAATTACCAAGCATTTCAAATAGTCCTATTTTATTATCCATTTATGTATGCTCTCCTTAATGTAGCCTTAACAGAATGTACAGTTATGTTTAGTTCTTTAGCTATTTTACGCTGACTCAATCCTTGCCTAGATAATTTAATTGTATTAACTATATGTTCAGGCGGTTCTTCAACAGCTTCAACAGGCCAGTTTCTATGAGGCATAACTTTATCTAGTTTACTCTGAGCTTTTATAGCTTTGTAAAATATATCATTCATTCAGTTTCCTTATTCCAAAGAAGATCATTATGTAAATCCATCAAAGCAGTTTTAGCATCTTTAAGCCTATCATGTTGAGGACTTACATGGCGATTAGCTTCAGTAAGATTTATTTCGTTATCTAAAACTTGTGCACGCTCTAACAATGTATCTCTAATCTCAGAAAAAACAAGATCACGCAGATTACTTTTGAACTGCTCTGCATTACCGTTAAGTATGTAAGCCTCACGATTCTCAGAATAGATTACAAAGTGATCTACAAATATATCTATTTTATCCATTATCCATGTTCCTTAATAAACTTTTCAGCGGCATCACGATCAGCAATAAGCTTCTCATAATAAAAATCAAAATGCTCTGAATACAAAGTTAAATGTTCTTCTCGTTCATTAATATAATTATGGATAGCATCTATAAGCTTTTCTTCATCAGCTTGATCACCACATATCGTACTCATAAAACATTAACTCCATGTTCTGTTTCAATCCATACCTTAGCTCCACAACTCAAAGGCTTATCAGGACTGTAGATAACTCGTGCAATCATTCTTCCATTAGAATCTAATATCTCAGCAGCGTTTGTCTTTCTGTTTCTTTTATAATCTTTAACTGTGATAACAGGTAGCTCAGCGCCCTTAGTATTAGCTTTAATATTGTGTTGATTAATATGTATTTTAGTTTTCATCTTCATCCTTTTTAGTATGTATCAATTCTCAAAATTAATTGACCTTTATCAAACAAATCAGATTCTTCACTGTCAACAAACGAGGGATACTTAACAACTGGATAGTATTCTTTATTAAATTCAATTGTTACATCTCTTGATAGCTCATCAGCATCAAGAGTGTCAAGCCACATTTTTAGCTGTTTATAATTCATAAACTACGTTCTCCTCTACTCTGCATATACGAACTCCCTGACTATCTTTAACGTCAGTTATTTCGTGGCTAATAATATTAGTATTCCAAAACTTGTAATCAATAGATGCAATGGTATCTACCACCCACTCATCTTCAGGTATTTCTAAACAAAATGTTACATAGATTCTTTTTGTTTTCATATCTATTCCTTTGTATGAAAATTAATAAAGAGCAGTTTGACATCATGCTCAGGATAACGGAGGAGACTTTAAGCTGCGATCTTGAAAATGTTATCTGTTGTAATAACCTTTCTAACTTTCTCAAAAGCTTGTGTCTGTAGGGATGTGACTGTTGCACCTGATTCTTTTCTAGGTGACTGATGCTTTGTACTCCAGTCTGTAAGTACATTGTACAAAGACCACAAGTTATCTCCAAGGATAGGCTTGTAATCTTGCTTCCATAGAGTCCAAAGAGTATTCAAAGGGCTATTAGTCCTTGTATTACCCTTCTTAGTCTGTATAGCTTCTTGAAGAACACCATACAAATCTACACGATGAGCCATAACATTGTCAATATTTTGTATTGCATGTATGTTACCTGAGATCTTAGCAAGGATCTGAAATGCTTGAGCATCTGTAACTGGCATGTTACGCCACTCATTCCACTTATCAGCTTCTGCCATGAATGCTGTTAAGCAGTTCATAACGTCTTGTGCTCCTTTCTCATAGTTAATATTCTTTGTATGTCTTTGCTTAGATACTGCAAAGGTATCACCAAACACACACAAATTAGTACAAACCATTCTCCAAGCACCACCTTCAAAGATAGTAGGCCAAGTACCATCAAAGCTGTTACGGCAAAGAATCTCTAGATTTACTTTACCTGTACTGCCAATATCAACTTCATGTGCTGGGAAACGATAACGAGCATATGCTCTAGCTCCATCATGGGATACTGATACTTCTCTTGACATCTCTGAAAGATCTAAAGAAGACTTAGCAATACGATTTTCTACAGTCGTAAACTGCTCCATGTGGCTGTAATTGTTTGTATATTTGTTACCTACAATAGCCAAGAAGTCTCCAGTATTTACATTAACTAATGCTTTTTTACTTTCAATTTCTTTTCCTGATTCTGGAAAACCGGGATTAGTCATAAGAGGAACCTTTGCTGTCTTGAATGTATAGTCTTCTGACCAACCTCCAAGATCCAAAATGGTTTGCTTACGTTGTGTATACTCGTTCTGAAATGCTAACATTATATTTTCCTTTAATAATGTAGTTAGTTATGAGGGTTTCCCCAAGTCGGGAACCCGAAGAACGTACTCTATTTGAGTACATGAGAGAACTTATCTAATTGATCTGCATTATGCAAACTATTTATCAATGCATCTGCTGCAAGATCCCATTCTTTTTTGTATTGCTTTTTAATAATTCTATTCTTTAAAACGCAATGACCACCTAAGCCCAACAACTCAGATACTGCTCTCCAACCTTCATCGTTATGAACTTTACCTGATTTTACTCTTGCTCTAAGATAATTTATTTTATCTTCATAGCTTAAATACTTGTTGGCTTTACGCATTAATAAACTCCTATAAGTCATTGATAATAATAATAAAGAAGCTTATGTACATAGCAATCAATAGCAGTTTAGCGTACATAAGATCCTTTAAACCTTTAAACTAAGAAAAAATTTTAGCAGCTTTTTGCTTGAACTTCAAGTCTTTCATCATACAATTACAACAAATAAACTGATTCTTTTTTCTAAATGTAGAACTCTTAGGTTTCTCAACACCACATTCGTCACAGTTAACCGTAACAGTTTTGTACAAACTATAAGTTTGCATAGTCTCCTCCAATATTCCAACAACACTAAGCTAGTGTTTAGTTATTAATAAGCACTTTATAGACATGCTTAGGTCTTCCAACTAGTGTACTGTTTCTTGAGCTACTACTTCTTCTTCAAGATTACTTAAAAGCTTTGATCTTAAATCTAACTCAGCTTTTACTACTCCTGTTTGACCTGCAACTACTCCTTTTAAGATACGAGTCCACTCTACTAGAAGTATCTTACACATAAGAATCTTTTCTACTTCATTAGGACTATCAACTTCTATATTAGAGCACTCTTCTTCAGTAGCATTTACCCAATTTTCTATAGTAGCTTGTATAACATCTAAAGCTTCTTGGGTAATTAAGTTCTCAATTAGTTTTAGTTTGATTGCATCACTCATCTTTATTTCCTTATTAGATGATAAAATTTCAAGTCGCCTACATTACTATGCTAGCGGCCTAGTTAAAAAAAACTAGTTGAGCAGTTTATAGACATGCTCAGGTCTGGATATTAGCTAACTAAGGCTGTCCAATCGATAGCCTTAGCTTTGTCGGCTACTAGCTTCTTAGCCTGTAGCTGAGCTTGTTGCCTAACATCCCTGTCGGTACTAAACTGCCATTCTTGCGTAGGTAGTTGTAGTCCTAGCTCTTCACACTCAGTCTTCACTAGTGTCTGAAAAGCAACTGGTAAGTTCGGTAACTCACCATTTAGCAACGCATAGCACTCATCGTAGCCTAGTCTCTCGCTATTATCTAGCTTGTCTAAGACGCTAAGCAGTGCTCTCGATAGAGAGTAATGCGGCTGTATTTTTCTCTGGGCTGCTAAGTCCTGATCTACGTTAGCGAAATCTAACGTACTCGTAAATCTTTTAGATATAGCAGTATGCATAGATCGTCCAGATTTGAAAGTGTTAGTGTTAGCAGAAGAGTTTTCATTAGTGTGTCCCATAGGGTACTCCAAAGTAGGATTTAAGTTTACCATGCCTGGAATCGTAGTCCTGCAGGGTTCTATCTTTTACACCTTCCCCTCTAGCCCGGTCGTCTTCAAGCGTTGCTCTA
>Ga0098046_1000553_pt1 | contig 13608 bp, 14 predicted proteins | sample 11BtaG_FD_77067 | JGI IMG/M metagenome (GOLD analysis project Ga0098046, IMG submission 77067) | Marine viral communities from the Subarctic Pacific Ocean - 11B_ETSP_OMZ_AT15265_CsCl metaG | ecosystem: Environmental > Aquatic > Marine > Oceanic | place: Pacific Ocean | collected 2015-01-16
ACGATTTTAACGCTAATTGGTTAGCAATATACCAATCGAAATTAGCGGTTTGGGATCATGGACAGGGGGTATGGAAATATGGTGACACGGTATTTAATAGTGATACTTGGTACCATGTTGCGTTCGTACAAAAATCAGGAACTAATATGCAGTACTATGTTAATGGTGAACCTGAGGGTGGTGATCATACCTCATTCTCCTTTTCATCTAATTATAGTGCTTTGAAAACAAGATACGTCGGTAGATATGAATATAACGGTGGTTATGCAAGATATTTTAACGGTGAGATGCCGGTAATCAAATTATACAAACAACCTTTAGATGATAACCAAATTAAAAGAAATTTTAATTCTTATAAAAGAAGATTTAATATATAATGAATATAGGACCAAAAATACATAGAGACAATTTAGTTATATCGATGGATGCATCAAGTCCAAGATCGACTTTTAGGACGTTACAAAGAAGTAATATACTTTCCGACCCAGGAGATTGGCAACCAGGTACTGGTGGGTCAACAGGGTATGGGTCTAACGGTGGTAGTGGTGAACAACTAAGGACTCAAATACCAGATGATCCATGGGGGAGAAGTTCTGTTGTTTGGAGAACAACTCCCGACTCAACATCAGGTGCTGATGGTGGATGGAATAGTAGTTATTATACTGTAGATGTACAATATACCTATAGATATTCTGTTTGGGTTAGGCGACACACTACAGGTACGGGAGGTACCTTTTATATGGGAATGAATCCAAACCCAATAAGAAATGATAATGGTTCTTCACAAGGTAATCCATATTTTACATACCCTTCAATTTCAAGTTTAACACATAACCAATGGTATTTGGTTGTTGCCCACGTATTTCATGCTGGTTATAGTGGTGGTAGACATCCCAAATCGGGGTGGTATGAAAATGGTGTTAAAATAAGTGATAAGAGTTATGGTAATTGTGGTGATCAAGACACAAGATGGAATGAAACCACCACATCAGCACAACATAGAACTTACCATTTTTACACAACGAACACGTCATCAGGTATTGAATTTGCATACCCAAGAATCGACAAAATTGATGGGAATGAACCAACAATTGAACAATTATTGTTTAGGGGTGAATCAAGTTTTAGAAATTTAGTTGGGGATAGGAATTATATGTCCCCTAATAATGCGGGAGCGTACGGAGGACTAACCGACTCAAATAAATTCTTAAAATATTATCCAATGGACGGAACTGACGATTACATCAGTATAAATCCTGAAGTACAATATGTACCATCACAATCATGGACTGTCGAAGTTGTTTTCAACCCGTGGGACCAAAATGATGGTAGTTGGTCTGGTATATTTGGTGGTGACTTAGGTCATGGTGGGTATTGGATGTTCCATAGTGGTCAACTAACATATTACGAAGGATATAGTGGAAATTCTCAAATAAAATATACGGGTTGGAATAAGACATCGGTCTTTACACCAAATAAGATGCACCACTTAACTATTGTATATAAAAGTACAGGTAATAATCAGGGTGAGTTTGATTTATATCATAATGGTGATGAACACACACTATCATTTGAGTGGGTATTTACTCATGGGGAAAGTTTGCATTTACATTCCTTGGGGAGAGGATCAACGAATAGACCAGGTACGAACGATATTGCGTCTTTTAGATTATGGGATACAGATTTAACATCTGAACAAGTTATGGGTAATTACAATTCTCATAAAAATAAAATTGATATGAGTAATTATCCAATATAAAATAAAACATTATGGGTTTAATACCGTCAACAGGAAGTGAAGTAAGTATGGGTAGAATATCTAAAGCGTTAGGTACCTCTACAACTTATCCACCTGCATCACAAATTAAACTTAATGGTACGTTGGGTATTAATAGAAGTAATGCAATCACATTCATCCCAAACATAGTTTCAGGTTCCTCTACTGAAGAGTCTAGTGATTTCGGAGGGTTGGATACACCAAACAATTATTAACCTTTAAAAACTAAGTTATTTTATTTATATTAAGGATATATATAAAAATGAAACTTAGATTCAAAAACAAACTTTCTAAATACGAAACACTCTACATAAAATGGGAGGGTATACAATACGATCGTAAAATCCTAAGGAGATTCTATAGACGATTCAGATGGATAAAATTTCTATCAATATTCAATACCACATATAAAAAGGAGTTAGATTCTATGATTGATATTATCGATCATTATGGTAGAGTTAAAATATTTAACTTATTAAATAATGATGAAACAACATCAAGACTATCACACATTGAAAGATTATCAAGAAACGGATCAATAGAGATATTGACCTCGGGAACATACAACACCGATACATACAAACAAATAAGTAACCTACCAAAAAGTGATTTTGACTTAGTTGCCAAGAGAGTACAAGAACTCATAAAAATAGGACAGTCTGTCTATGTTCAAAATGATGGATTAGGAGAAAACTTACCAGGGGATTGAAATCAAAGAACAACACATCCGTATGGTTAAACCAACCTAAAAGAATATCTATTGTCGTTCCGACAAGGGACATGGTTCATAGTGGTTTTGCATTTTCATTAACCCAATTAATAAAAACATCCGAAAATGCGGGAATTGAGACATTCCTTTTCTTTAATTCGGGATCCGTACTACTAAATCAAAGAGAAAAGTTGGTGACTTCTTCGACGGAGGTTGAATCTGATTATATATTATGGTTAGATAGTGATATGACATTCCCCTCAACCACATTATTAAGGTTACTATCACACGATAAGGATATTGTGGGGTGTAACTATATGAAGAGATCTAACCCACAGACACCAGTTGCATACAAAGAAATTGGTAATTGGGATAGTTGGGTTTCTTTAGACGAACAAGAAGATTTGGTTAAGGTTGAAGGTGTTGGTATGGGTTGTATTTTAATAAAGACGGATTTATTTAAAGAAATTAATAAACCTTTCTTTGAATTCACATATAATAAGGAAACTGACGATTGGTTGGGTGAAGATTTTAACCTTTTTACTAAGTTCAGAAATATTGGTAAAAATATATACATAGATACAAATCTAAGTAGAGAAATAGGTCACTTAGGAATTTATAAATTTGGTTCATCAAACCAATAGATTAGATATTTATAGTTATGGGAATATTCAGAGGACCAAACATAGTTACGGATGGGTTAGTGATTGCATTAGATACCCTTTCAAAAAGATCATATCCTGGTAGTGGGAATATATGGTATGATTTGAGTGGGAATAATATCAACGGAACATTACAGAATTCTTCTATGGTCACATCATCACCTGGAAAAATAAGATTAAACCAAAGTACGGATAGGATACAATACGGACATAACACATTACTTGAACCGGTAAGTATAACGGTGGCGGCATGGATAAATTTAGATGATATTGGTGATAGACACATATTAATAACAAAATGGTATGGGTTTAGTTTTGAAATTGGTGCCGATGGGCGACCCTATTTTAGGTTAAATGGTCCTGGAGATCAATATTCGTCTGAGGCAATAGAATGGGGAAAGTGGTATTATATTGTGGGAACATTCAACGATAGTACAAAAAAACACGATTGTTATATTAATGGGGTTAATAGAGGAACTTCAACTAAGTCGTCTTCAATATCGTACAGTCAGGGAAGTTTTAACATTCCATATACAGGGAATGCGGGGTACGCCAAAGGAGAAATTGGTCCATTATACATATATGATAGAGATATAACACAAGAGGAGGTTTTACAGAATTATAATGCTCAAAAAGAAAGGTTTATGTAATGGGAATAAAATTAGGACAAAATATACAACACAAAGGTTTAGTATTTTCTGTTGACCCCGCTAGTGAAATGTCGTGGGACGGAACTAACTATAGAAATACCTCACACTCTGATGATAGTACAACTATTACAGGGACAATTACACATGTGACTGATGGTGGAGGAACATTTACTTTCGGAGCGAATGGTAGTTACTTTAATTATGGTACAACAAGTCCTTTACGTAATTTATATAATGTAACATTAGTAGGTTGGGTTAAACAAGGAAGTACCGGATCTCCACACCAAACCGTCATAGGAACCTCAAGTAGTTACTTATACGGTCTTAAATTAATGAGTAGATATCACGGAGCGGCTGCCGCTTGGATGGGTGATGGTGGTGGTGCCTCTCATTTACTAAGTTCTAATGTGGATATAACAGGTGATGGTGAATATCATTTATTGGCTTGTACACGAAATGGTGGTACGGGTGATATCAAAATTTATGTTGATGGTGTTTTAAAAAATACCGTTGGGTTTACAAACACAAACGGAAATTTTAGAGGAGGGGTTAATGATAGTGGTAACACATTACTTGGTGCTGATTACCACTCTGCGGGTTATTATCATACAGGAAATATAGGTCAAGTTTATGGATATAATACGGTATTATCTGATGAAGAAATATTACAAATTTATAACAATGGTAAACATAGATACGGTATATGAAAGTAGGTGGAGGTTTAAATAATGAAGGTTTGGTTTTTGGTTACGACTCTGAAGGATTTTCCTTTGGTGGTGAACCAACAACTAATTTAGTACCCACACCTCAACATAACAGTAATTTTACTATTCAAAATAGTTGGGGTACATACAACACTAATCAATATAATAGTAACACTTACTTTTCAATAGGTACTATTAGTTCTGTTGCGGATAATTTAGTCATATTGGGTAGTGTAGGTAGAACGATAAGAAGTTTTGATGTGTTAAGACCTCAAACAACGGGAGGTGGAGTTACTGCGGGAACCAACTATGTTATTAAAAAAATAAACGACACCAACTCATTTACCTTACATGAATATAATAGTTCTCAAAATGGTTCTCAAGGGTATATAAATCCTGACACAGGATTCTTTAAGGTTCATGATGCATACGCTAACGACACAAGAATACCCATTAACTCTACGAACTTCCCAACTATGTGGTGGGGACCACCCCACGTACCAAATTCAGGTTTGATAAAGGAAATAGTACCTAATGAAGGTAAACGACACGGAACTAATGCAATTAGATTACACGCGTATAGACCTGACAATGTTGTTGATGGTATGGCGTATAACGTTCACACACCTGTAACTTTAGGGGATGTAATTACTATGAGTGTATGGTTAAAAAGATCGGACGGTAGAGGTGAAGGAAAATCAATCGGTTATTCAACATATTTCGGTAGTGGTTTTTCTGGTAGTTCTACAAGTTTTGGTCCACTTACTACAGAATGGAAAAAATATGAATTTACATGGACCGCATCAAACACGTACAACTTTATATCATATTGGTGGCCTAACTCATCAAGTGAACCATATGCAATTGATATGTGCGATTTTCAAGTTGAGGTAGGTAAAAACGAATCTACTAAGTTTACTAAAGGAAGTAGGTCAAATACCGAGTCATTAATTGACCTAAAAGGTAATAAGACCATAGACACGTCAAATGTTTTATGGACACCTGAAGGTTATCCTGATTTTAATGGTAGTTCTAATTATATTGATTTGGATAGTGTAACGTTAGGTAATGGAGATTGGTCTGTGGAAACTATTGTTAATGCACATAGTTCTAGTTACTCATTATTATCTAATAATTCGGGAGGTCCTGTCACAAATGCATTTGGAATATATGGTAATAAGATGCACTATAGAAATTATGACGGGACTTGGAAAAACCACAACAGTAGTATCACGGTAAACTATAATGAATACTATCATTTAGTATGGGTAAATAGGGGATACAACTCCTCAATGGATCTTTATATAAATGGAGTTAAGGATACTACTTCAGGATTCAATAGTTATACAACAAATGGAGGTCCTGTTAATAGTATAGGGAAAAGTTGGAATGCGTATTTCAACGGATCTCTTCCTGTATTTAGAAGATATGAAACTTCACTAACAGACACCCAAGTAAAACAAAACTTTTTATCATATAAAACAGTTTTTGATTTAGGGTAGACTTGTCTTTCTAATATTTTTTCGTTATATTATTACCTATGGAGAGCATAGGTTTCGGAATTATGTGCTTCGGTGACGATAGATACTTCAAAGGAGCAAAAGACATTATAGATAATCTTACTAAGAGAGGATTTCCTTGTTACGTACTTACTGACAATGAAAATCACTTTTTAGAAAAGTATTGGGGAAGAATAACAATAGTTCCCTATAAGAGAACATATAAATCATATTATGATAAGGTTCTTTTAGTTAAAGAAATACATAGAAACCACGACGTATGTATTCTATTGGATGCGGATCTACACGTTAAAGACTATAATTTATTCGATAGATTTAGGGATTACAATTTTAAAGATGGTGTTTCTTATATAGACACCTTATGGAACCATACCGCAAAATTTAAAACTGTGGGTGATATTCCAATGCAGAGTGACGAATGGTTAGAATATAAAAACTACGCCAAAACTCTGTACCCTAATATTGATAATATTGAGACATTATGGGAATACTTCATTGTATTTAACAAAAGTGGTTTTAATTCCGAAGAATTTTTTAAATCATACGAAAAATTACAAATAGTTAAAGAATATTGTGATTTAAAGTATAATAAGACTGTGTCAGGTGCGGGAGAAGGGGTATCAATTTCTATATCATGTAAAATAAACCAAATACCCATAGAAAAGGACCTTAAGTTGGTTTCTTTATCAAGAAATGTGTTGAAACCCATAACAAGACACACTCCAAGTGTGGAGATACCTAATCATTTAAAATGATAACTAATCAAAATTACATAGAGTCCCATATAACTACAGATAATGGTGAAAAACTACCTTTTCTGTGGACACATGGTGCAACTAACAGTCACATGGGTGATGGTATAGTTGTTTACTCTATGATACAACACATGAGATACAAAAATTGTGTTTGTATTGGGACAGGTGGTGGTTATATACCAAGAATAATGACACAAGCGAGAATTGACTTACACAAACAAGGTATTTTTGAGGGTAATCCCACATATAGTTGGGGTGACATTGGAACTACGTATGTTGTTGATCCTTGTAATGGTGTTGGTGGAGATAGTAACATATGTGATATGGAGGGTTTTTACCAAAAGACCTTCTTCCCAAGATTTATAAAGGAGACATCTGAAAGAGCGTATTATGATTTTTTTGTAAGAGAAGATATCATGATTGATTTACTCTTTATAGATGGTGACCATTCGTACGAAGGTGTGAAGAAAGATTTTGATTTGTATTCAAAGATTCTAAACCCTAACGGGTTAATCATGATACATGATACAGACTCTTCATATTCCGAAACTTTAATTATATCTGAAGATTCTAAGAAAGATTTCTTCCCCTTCAATGGTCCTTCTAAATTAGTGGAAGAGTTAAAAAATAACGATGATTGGGTTGTAATGGACCTATTTAATTTCGGAAACATAAAGGATAAACCCTCCTCAACAGGATTAACAATATTAAAAAAGAAATGATAAGATTATTATGTGTTATAGGTCATGGACATGAGTTACTACCTCATTTCATAGAACATTACTCTCAACATGTGGATGAGTTACAATTCGTTGTGTACGAGTCTATGGCGTCTCCAAGAATACTGAGTAGATCTAAATCAATAATAGATAAACACGATAACTGTAAAATTGTAAAGGTTGTTAGAGACAGGGTTTTTGATTGGGAGAAGGTTACGATACTCTATAACATGATGAAGTCTAAAAAGAAAAACGATTGGTGGGTTATTGCCGATATTGATGAATTTCATGTCTACCCTAATAATGATTTACGTAAAATGATCGAAAAGTGTGAAGACAATCTATGGTCCATGGTTAGGGGTGGATTTATTGATAGAGTTGGAGTTGGGGGTGCTTTCCCAAAATTACAAACTGATACACCCATATTTGAACAATACCCATATGCGGGTTTTTTCAGATACCCCATGAGTAATGCTTGTCCAAATAAAGTTTGTATTGTTAAAGGTAATATTGAGATTACCAATGGACAACATTATGCAAACATCGATGGCCATACTACATGGAGATGGCAGGGTTGGGACCACCCAATTATTGCACCATATAAAGAATACTCAATACAAGTACACCATTTTAAATGGGATGAAACATGTAAAGATCGTATAAAAAAAGTGGTAGACATTAACGAAGCATACGCATACTCTAAAGAGTATCTTAAGTTATATGACGAACTAAGAAAAACTAATTTTAATGTAGATATAAAAAATAAAGAGTATCTATTTTTAAAATCAAATAAACCGATTTATAGTTCGTACAAACATTGGAATAAATTAATAAGAAAAATAGTAAGTATATAATTATGGCAAAAAAAGGAACAGAAATAAACTTAGAAGAGGAAAGATTATTCCTTGAAGAAAGAAAAGTTAAGGCATTAGAGAAAATAGGTAATACTTTGGACGCTCTAACCATATGGTTTGAAGAAATAGATAAGGCTGGATGGGATGAGAGAATGCAATACTACCTACACGAATTTCATAAGAACTTTATAACATCTGATGACAAAGAAGACGAGTCCGAATAAATTAGGTATCATAGTACCGTATAGGAATAGGTATAAACAGTTAGTTCTTTTTAAAAGAAAGATAACTGAATATATGACTAATAGGGGTATTGATTACGAATTAATAGTCGTAGAGCAAGATGATGCAAAATTATTTAATCGGGGTATGTTACTTAATATTGGGTTTGAGGAATCACTTAAATTAGAGTGTAACTATGTAGTGTTTCATGACATTGATATGTTACCACTTAAAGTTGATTACACACACTCCAACGTACCTGTACATTTAGCAACAGATTTTCTTATTGAGGATAAGAATTTTAAAAGAGATATTTTCGACCAGTATTTCGGTGGAGTCACTATTTTTCCGTCGGATGTTTTTAAATTAATCAATGGATATTCTAACGAATATTGGGGTTGGGGGTTTGAAGATGATGATCTATTTAAAAGATGTTGTGATAGGGGAGTACCATTTGATACGTTAGTTCGTAATGTTGAGGGTGGAGGAGACTCTGCATTAAAATTTAACGGGGTGGATTCATATGCCTACTCTGATTTCCTAGGGAATTTGGAAAGTCATGGGTTAACCATCATGATCACAATGGATTCAGACTCAATAGTGTGTAATCCTGAAAATGGATATGATAGGTACACTGTATTATCAATACCTGAGATTGAACTAACAATAAGTTACGATTCTTTTAGAAGATATAAAGTCTTAATGAAAGATGGTGAAGAGTGGGCATCTATTGATTCTAAAATAGAACATAACATTAAAAAAACATTAGTTGTTACTATAAATCAAGATCGTAAAATAATAACTATGTACCAAGATGGTGAATTGATTGGAAATACAAAATATAAAAAAGATTTATTAAAAACCGAAGATGGTAAAATTTTTATAGGTTCAAAAAATGAAGAAGAGGAACTATTCAAAGGAACAATAAGTCAGGTTGCAATTTATAGGGTGGTCATTCCAACACAAGAAATAAAACCAATAACTAAGAATACAGAATACGCCCTTACCAGAACTTTTGAGGGGTATACTAATTGCGGGGAGTTAATACATTACTTTGATATGAGATATGTGGTAGGTTATGATGTTGTCGACTTATCAAATAGAGACAATGTTTTAACATTAGTTAATTGTGAAACAGTACTTATCCCTAACGAACGTGAAGTTATGATAAAAGTACCTTTTAGAAAGAGAGGTTACTTCGATTTACAATCTCATGAATCTAGTGGATATAAAGACGGTGCTTGGACAGATGTTAATATAAGATATAATCAATTAAGGTTTCATAATGAAATGGATAAAGGTTATAGAAATCCTAATGAAGATGGATTATCTAATCTTAAATATGAGATATGGAATAGAACTAAAAGAAATAATCAAACACAATTAACTGTAGGGATATGAGTCATAAATTAGGTATATGTATACCGTATAGAAATAGAGAGTCTCACTTAAATGAGTTACTCCCTAAATTAGAAAAACACTTAAACAATCAAAACATTGACTATTGTGTTTATGTGGGACATCAGATTGATGATAAATTATTTAATAGAGGTGCAATGAAGAATATTGCCGCAATTAAAGCGTTGGAAGATGGATGTGATTATGTCGCTTTTCACGACGTTGATATGTTACCTCACGATGAAACATGTGATTATTCATTTCCTTATGATAATCCCGTACATATTGCAACTAAATTATCAAAATACTCATGGTCAATGGGTTACGACCAATACTTCGGAGGTGTAGTTTTGTTTAATAAAGAACATTTATTAAAAACAAATGGGTATTCTAATGAATATTGGGATTGGGGACAAGAAGATGATGATTTATTTTGGAGATGTTTCTACGAAGGTTATTCGGATAGAAAAATGTATGAAGTGATAGACAATAAAAAGGTATATCATTTTAATGGTGAAACGTCATCGATCAGTTTTAATTCTAATCGGGAATTGACGACACCATTATTTAGAGATCATACTATCTCAGTTTTAGTTTCACCCGAACAACAACCTGAAGTTGTTCCGATATGGTTAGTGGGTGATCAAGAGAGAAAATTTATAGAATATCCTATACTAAGAAAAGATGGTAGTTGGACTTGGGGTTTATCTTTTAACAACTCTAGGGCACTATCAACTTTAAATTTCGATATATCAAATAACCCTCTTTATCATTGGTCAAAAGCGGTAGAAGATAAGTGGAAGTGGTTTACCGTTTCATATAACTATGAAGAACAAAAATTATATATATTCTCAAACGATAAATTAGTTTCAAATAATGGGGATATATTGAAATCAAAACCAATTAACTTACCCAATAAAATAAAATCTCACGTATCAAAAGGTGATTTCCACATAGGTAGGTGTAATCATCAGAACACTAATTTTAAAGGTAAGATTGCTGAAGTAAAAATATATGATAGGTTTTTTGATAATTTCGAAGAATGTAAGTTAAATGAAGATAATATTATATATGACTTAAACCAAGACCAACACACCAAAAAAAATGATGTGAATCAAGTGATAGAAAACATCGAAATTGATGATAGTAATTTACCATATAGAAGAGATGGTAAATTTTATTGTTTACCTCACTTAGATGAGGGTTTAGTTAATGGTAAGTGGGTTAAAGGTGAAACAACCGCAAAAAATGAAAAAAGATTTGTTACTGAAATGCAAAAAGGTAAACTAAATTATAAGAATGATGGTATCAACAATTTAGAATATAAGTTGGTCGAGGTTATTGATCATTCATTAAAGTGTAAAATATACAACGTAAAATTATGAGTCATCCTGAAGTAGAAAAATTTGAAAATTATAGAAATGAACTAAATAAAACTGGTTGTGGGTTTTGTTTGGCTAAATGGACACAAGTTACCACACATTTACATCTAGGTAGAACGCATTCGTGTCACCACCCCGATACACATCAAATACCTCTTGAAGAGATAAAGAGAAATCCGTCCGCTTTACACAATACACGTTTCAAAAAGAAAAAAAGAAAAGAAATGTTAGATGGTGAAAGACCTTCTGAGTGTGACTACTGTTGGAAGGTAGAAGACAACTCTAATCAAATATCTGATAGGGTTTATAAGTCACATGAACCATGGTCAAAACCTCACCATAAAGAAATAAAAGAAATGGATTGGAGAGAAGACTATAACCCAAAATATATGGAGGTTTCGTTTTCTAATAAATGTAATTTTAAATGTTCTTATTGTGGACCATCGTTTTCATCGTCATGGGCTCAGGAGATTGAAAAACACGGACCTTACCCTACCACAGATTTATTTAATAATTTTGATTGGTTAAAAAAGTCAGGTAGAATGCCAATACACCATAAAGAATATAACCCATATGTTGAGGCGTTTTGGAAATGGTGGCCAGATCTATATAGGGATCTCGATACATTTAGAATTACGGGAGGAGAACCATTATTAAGTAAGGATACATGGGGGGTATTAGATTATATTATTAACGAGGAAAACCCTAACACAAAATTAAACATATCAATCAACACTAATTTAGGTGTCCCCGACAAACTAGTTGATAGACTAATTGATAAGATCAAAAGAATCGAAGACGAGGGTAGAGTTAAAACTTTTGTGATTTATACATCTGTGGATGGTTGGGGAGAACAAGCGGAATACGCAAGAACGGGTTTAGTATTTAATAAGTTTTGGGATAACCTAAATAAAATATTAACTAACTGTCCTACCGTCACCGTAGGTATAATGAGTACTTATAATGCATTATCATTAACAACATATAATAAATTAATAAAGGAGGTTTATGGTTTAAAGATGGAATACGGTTCTCCTGATAGGGCGTGGTCGACAGCGGTCTCGTTAGATTGTTCATTCCTGAGACATCCCGAACACCAAACAGTCAGAGTTGTACCACTTAGTTTTTCTGATTTAGTTAAAAGTCATGGTGAATTGGCCGAAACGTTAACCACTTTTCCTCACAATTTTGATCAAGAAATATGGGGGTTCACTCAAATGGAAATACCTAAATTCCATAGGGTATATGATTGGATGGTGTCCCCACAAGACGAGAAAGAATTGTTAAAAAATCAACACAATTTTTATAAATTCTTTAATGCCCATGATGAGAGAAGGGGGACTAACTTTTTAAAGACATTTCCAGAATACGAAGAGTTTTATAATTATTGTAAAGGAATCACATTTTAATGAATATAGTCTACAACAAAATATTAGTATATGATCCTCAAGGAAGAGTGGAGTTTGTTAGTTCCAACATACCCGATTATAACATACACCCTTGGCACACCCACCCTTTATTAAAGGAGGGAGATAAAGATGGAAACTTTAATAATTTAGAAGAGATTGCCGAATCCATAGGAGTTACATTCCCACTTAAAAGAAAAACAAATTTGGATAATAAAATTATGGACACCCTCATTAAATTTAGAGGTCAAAGTTTCGAGGTTTTTTTAGATCATGACTACCATAGGCATAAAATATATTCAATAGACGAGATTAAAAATCTTGACATCAATTACATTTACCCGATAGTAATTTATAACAACGCATTATTTGAAAATTACGATACAATTGAATTAGATGATCACATAATAAAAGATGCGTTAGATGGTAAATGTAAGATATGTTTCATGCAACCAACGGAAGGTTTCTTTGGACAGGACGACACGAACTACAAATGGTTAGATAACTTATCTAAACGTTATGGATTAGACGAAACCAACATGTACATTATAACGACTAATTTTATTGCTAAAACAAGAAAAACGGAATTATCGTTAACAGGTTATTTAGACGATAAATCCTATTCAATATTGGACTACGGTTATTTTGGTTCTAATCTATGGTTTCATAATCCGGGTCACATTACAGATCCACAGTGTGAAATAAGGGGAAGAGAAAAGTTATCAAAGTTCATAAAATGGTCATTGACTGAAAATAAAAAATACCATTTTTTAAATTTTAATAGAGTACCAAAACTACATAGGGTTTTATTATATGGTTTTTTAAATGGTAATAAAAAATTTAAGGATAA
>Ga0098046_1000554_pt1 | contig 13602 bp, 14 predicted proteins | sample 11BtaG_FD_77067 | JGI IMG/M metagenome (GOLD analysis project Ga0098046, IMG submission 77067) | Marine viral communities from the Subarctic Pacific Ocean - 11B_ETSP_OMZ_AT15265_CsCl metaG | ecosystem: Environmental > Aquatic > Marine > Oceanic | place: Pacific Ocean | collected 2015-01-16
ACAAGCTATACTAATAGTATTTTTACTTACTTTAACAGGAGAAACAATGGGCGTAAATAACAAACAAATTAAAAGTTTAATCAAAGATGTTTGTGTCCAGATGGGAGACAAGTATGCAAAACAAGAAGCGTTGGACATCGTATATGCTACAGGTCTTGTGGAAAGCAAGTACCAGTATATCGAACAAATTGGGAAAGGTCCTGCAAGAAGTTTTTGGCAGGTGGAACCCAGCACAGCCGTGGACAATTGTAGAAACTTTATATCAGCTCGTCCTGAGTTGCTTCAGTCATCTGCTGATATTCTTGGCATTGACCCTTATTATTTCATTGATGCTAATATTGATGATTGGGATTGGTTGCTTCGTACTAATATTGCTGCTGGTATACTTCATTGTAGAATTAAGTACTGGAGAGTACCAGAAAAGATTAAAGAAGGCGAAGAAGAATTAGCAAAATATTGGAAGAAACACTACAATACAGAAGAAGGAGCTGGTAGTGTAAAACATTTTTTAGAATTAACGGAAGGTAAATTATAATGGCAACATTTGGACAAATGCTAGCAAGATATCAAGGCGCTCAAAGATTATCACAACAACAATCAAAAGCTCAACTTGGTATTGCTGGAGAAGAAGAGAAGCAAGATATAAAAAGAGCAAGAAGCGACTATCAGACAGCGGTTGAAAAAGAAGAAAAAAGACTTAGAGACGACACTAGAAAAAGAAGTAGAAGAAAGCTTATTGGAAAAGCAATAACTATCGGAACTTCTTTTATTCCTGGAGTAGGAAAATTTGCAAGCGCAGCAATAGGAGCTGGCTTAGATTATGCAGCATCAGAATCGGTTGGGAATTACAAAGGTTTTATTAAAGGCACATTAGGAGCTGGGTTGTTTAATAAAGGAGCTAGAGAAGACTACGAAGCAGACATAGCTTCAACTAATAGTTTTTTTCAAGAAGCTTATGACAGTCAAAAAACAGCTAATTTTATTTCAGCATTAACAGCGGGAATAGGACAGTATGGTCAATATGATGCTATTAAAGGATTTGTCGACGACATTCCTGGGACTAGGCTTATTGATAAACTTTCTGGAGGAGACAAATTTGTTATGCCAGAATCTCCTGATTTAAAAGATTTATTAAATTTAGACGAATCTTCTCTTTTAAACAGAGTGGACTTCGATGAAAGCCTTATAGATTCATTGAGTTCTGTAGATTTAAATGATAGAAGAATAGGACAACAAATTTCATTTTAGGAAAAATTATGGCAAACGGATATACAACAGAATTTACAAGCATACAAGATTTATTAAGCAGTCAAGGATATGACATGTCTGCATTACAAGACCCAGGTTCATTATATGGATTTGGAAAGGGAACACCTTATGGAAAGTTTTTTAGACCATTTGATGTATCTGGATATAACCAAGCGCAATCTAGTTTAAGAGAGTTAGAACAAAATCTACTAACAAATGTTTCTCAAAAATTCTCTGCTGCAACAACAGGATTGCAATCTCAGCTAGGTTCTGCTTCAAGCAAGATATTTGGAGAAGCGGGAAGAACAGGTTTTGGAGCTTCTGGAGCTTCTGAAAGAAGAAGAGAGCTAGCTTACGAAACTGGTATGGAAAGATTTGGAGAAACAGCAAGACAGACAAGAGCTTCTTATACTGGAGTTCAAGAGCAGATAGGTACTAAACTTGGACAACTTGAAGGTTCCTTGTTTGATTATCTTGGAGGAGTTGCTCAAACAGGATTACAAATTACTTCTATGGACCCAACTGGAGGAAGTAGCGGTAAAATGACTACTCAACAAGATATTGATAGCTTACTTAGCAATCTTTCAGCAGAGCAAAGAAGCGCGTTTTCAAGTATAGCTACTCCTCTTATAGGTCAACCTTATCAAGTAACACTTGATGCTTTTAAAGATTTTATGGGCAACCAACAAGGCGGAGGAATGTATGGCTAGAAGACCTTTATACCCACAGCTTCCTGGAGAGCAAGCGGTAGATAGATTGTTAAATCAGACTCTACCTAACCTTATTCAGCAAAGACAACAAAGGCAAGAAAGAGAACAGTCTAGACAAGATAGACTTGAACAACAAAGAATTACTAATCAATTTACTAAAGATAGTTTTGCTTTAAGAGAAAGAGAGTATGAGGATAGACAAAAAGATGAATCTATTGAAAATGTAAATCTTATAATATCAAAAGCAGACGGATTTGCAGATGATGGAGATTTTGACAATGCTTTAAAATTATTAGACAGAGCAGAAATAAAAGCTAAATCAGGGAAATACACCAAAGACAATGTAGAACAATTTGATTTTGGCTTAAGTAGAGATAATATTAATAAAAAGAAACTTGTAGAAGATGGTTTTAATGCTTTAGATAAAACATGGGGAAATGCAAGTTCTACTCCAGCTCAAATAGAAAAAGCTAATGAAGTTTTTATGACAGACATATATCCTAGCTTAGACTCTAATGAAAGAGCTAGATATAGAAACAACTTAAACGTATATTCTGACGGAAATGAATTAAAATTCAGAGCACTTACTAGCCCAGAATATGATATGGACTCTCACGAAGCTGTAATAGACGCTGGTAATACATATCTAAAATTTTCTCCCGATACTCTTTTAAACGCTAGTGAGCTTAAAAGATTTAATGATGATTTGTTAAATTACAGAACAGAGAACGGAGATTTTTACGACAAACTTAATTCTAAACAACAATCAGAAATTCGTAATAAGGAGTTTATCAGACTATATGGTGGAAAAATACGAGCAAATGCAAAGACATACTTATCAGAAATAAATAAACAATTTGTCGATTCTGATGAGCTTGGAAGATATTTTAATTCTTTACCAGCAAATCAAAGAGAAGCAGCTTTAAAATCCTATGCTAAAGCTGTTAGTTTCGCAGATGGAGTTAGCAAAAAAGACCCTAAAGATTCAAAGCAAGATGGTTCTATTGAGGAAAGTTTGAAAAAAAGAGGACTGTCAGATGATTTTATATCTATTGCAATAGGAGACAGTGACGAACCTATTATAAAACCAGACCCTGTCGACCCGCCTAAAAAAGATATATCAGAAATGGACGAGATGGAACAATATGAAGAATATACGAAGTTAGCTAAAAAAGATTTTTCTAAATTGACAGAAAAAGAAAGTGCTAATTTTGTCGTTCTTTATTCAGAGTTTGGTGACCCTGCTAAGTCACAAGAAATGATAAAGAAGCAAGGTCAACAATCTAGAAAAAGAAAGAAAAAAAGTTATCTTCAAGGTCAAGTTGATAGAAATATGAATTTATACAATAAGTATAGACAGCTTTTAGAATTAGGCCCTATCCGAGGACAGGGAAAAGAAGCTACATATAGAGCTCCTAAAGGTATGTTCGTTGGAGGTATGATTATAAAAAAGAAAGATTTAGATGCTAGAATGACACAACTTTTAGATGCTATGGCTAGAGACAATACTGAAATGTCTAACAAAGGAATGGTTCCAGACTTTTTAGATACGGAGTTGTAAGGTGTCAGACAACAACTACAACCCAGACTTATCTTTATTAGATGGATTTGACAGTTCTTCTTTTTCAACAGAAAACTACAATCCAGACTTTTCTCTTTTAGAGGGAGCATCTGCCGATAATAAAGAAAATTTTTCTTTGGACAGAGAGACAGACAAGAAAAACTTTTACGACTCACTTCCTTTAGTATTTAAACAAGCATACAATCAATCTATTGGTGGAATGATGTATGAAATGACTCATGGAAAGAAAAGGTTTAATTTAATGGATGCTCCAGAAAGTATGGTGAGAGATGTTGCTGCTGGAATATTTTCATTCTTTGCTTCTCCAGAAGATATATTAATAACAGCTACTTCCGCTGGAACTGGAAGTATGTTAGCAAAAGGCGGTATAAAAGCCGCTGCTGGATTGGCTGGAAGAGAAGGTATTAACAGAACTGCTACTAAAAGAGCTGGTATATTGTTAGCAAGAAAAAGCAATCTAAGTAAAAAGGTTGCTACTGATATTGTTGAAAATGCTGTACAATTAGGAACTCCACAAGCTTTTATGTTAGGTGCTTACGACGGATTATATGACGCAGCTAAGGAAACAAGAGATGAGTTGATAGGAGCTGGAGTAAATTTAAAAGAATTTGAAGGAAGAGATTATGGAGATATTTTACCTTCTGTTTTAGGGAATGCAAAACTATCTAAGTTTGCAAAAGGTGCTGCTCTAGGTAGTTTAGGAGCATCTTCAAGAGTGTTAAGAAACGTCCCAGGGCTAGGAAAGGTTTCTAAATCTGGACTAGGTTTTGAAATAGCAACTTTTTCTACTTTAAGTCCTTTAGCTTATGAAGGAAGAGCTCCTGAGTTTACAGATTTTGCTATGGCTGGAGGCATAATAGGAGCATTAAAAGTTCCTTCTGTTGGTCAAAAATTTATAAAAAATGTTAGAGAAACTAGACTAGCTCAAGAAATCATATCTGATGACGATACACTAAGAAGTTCAGCTATAAAATCTTGGTGGAAAAGTAAAGAGTCTAGACAAGGTGGAGCTATACTATATGAACAAGCTGGAGAAGTCAGAACTTCTTCTGGAAGAGCAGACAGTATAGTAGGTCAAGCTATTGAAACTATTTCTCCAGAAGGAGGTAAGCCTGGTAAAAAAGTAGTTTCTAAAAAGGAAACTAAGATAGCTAATCATCAAACTACTGCCTCCGCTACTATCGTAGATGGTTCTTATGTAAATACAAGAGCTGGTTCTACAATGCAAATAGATTTAAGAACAGGTCCTAAGGGAACTGAAATAACTAGATATCAGTTAGACGAAGTTAATAGTAAAAAATTCTTTGACTTCTTTGTAGACTCAGAAAATCCAATATTAGCTTCAACTAATGCTGTAGAAGATTTAGGTTTAGCTAGAAAAGCATTAGAAAAAAAGAATCCAAAGCTTGTACCAGAATTGCAAGAAGCAGAATATAGAGCTTCTGTAAGAGCTGCTCTAGATAAATCTGATGGATATTTACCAGAAGATATAGAAAAAGCTTTTAAGGATACTTCTGATTTTTTAAATAGCAGAACAGCTGGAGACAGAGTTAAAAAAGACTTGTTAGCTGACGCTGTTGAAAACGGGAAAGTTTTAGATTTTGATATAAGAAAGTTGTCTTCCAAAGAAAGATATCACTTAACAGAAAATCTTAGAGCTCAAAAGTATATTAGAGAGTTTGTAGAAAACGCTAAACAATACGATACAAATTTGATGTACAATTCTAGTTTTGGAGGACAAACAGATGCAATGTCTCAAGTTTTTAGAGGTTTTAAACCTTTTTATTATCAGCTTACAGACCCTAATGCTAGAAAAGTTGTAAGACTTTTAAACAATGTTAATCAAGGAGTTCAGCAAAAAACAGCTACTAGATTATATAATTTTATGAAAGTAGTTAACATAGCTCAAAAAGCACCTAAACCTGTTAAGAAAGCTTATGATGATTATATTAAAGGTAGCGGAAAAGTTACAGCTTATGACGACTACCAAGAAATAAGAAAGCTTCATCAAAACCAAGTTAACTCTGGTAAGAAAATAGTTTTTGGTAAAAATGACGGATTTACTTTGTTTATAAATAACTTAGAAAGGTCTAAAGCTGGAAGAAGACAAAACTCTGCAGCTTCTCAACTAACTGACAATAGAATTACTTTCTTGACTCAGATGAAAAAATTAACTGACGAAGTGTACGCCGACGCACAAACAACTCTTCCGAACCTAGAAGTATTCGAAGTTGGATATGCCCCTACAATTATTAAAAGAGAGTTTCTAGATATTATGTATGACGGAAATAGAGAGCTTACAGAAAGAACTCAAGAAGTTTTAAATAGATTAAAAATTATGAGAAACGATGTCGGAGACTACGCTCCTGAGGTTGAAAAAGAATTAAATGATATTATAGAGTCCACCTTAAATAAATTTTCTACATCTAAAAGTAAAAGAAAAAGAGAGTTTTACAAAATATTTACTCAGTATAAAAATAATGTATCTAGTAATGGAAGAAAAACATTTCAAGACAATCACTCTTTGTATAACCTTCTAAACAATCAAATAGAAGACAAGAGATTGAAGCCTTATAGTTTACTTGAAAGACCTAAAGCTAAGTTTGGTAAATATGACAGAGGTGCTGACGTTGATTTGGTAAGAATGGGACTAAGAAATGCTATGGACGGATTATTTGAAAAAGATATGAAAGCTGTATTTTCTCACTATTTTACTGGAGCTAGTAAAAGAATTGAACTTTCTAAAGCGTTTACATCTACTGGAACATTATACGATGATATGCTAAAAAAAATAAACCCAGAATCCAAAATGCCTTTATCTAAATTGCCAGATTTTTTAGGAGGAGCAAAGATGCCCTTTATGAAGCAAACTGAAAGAGAAGCAGTAGATATTTTAAAACAATCTTTCACTGGAGAGTTAAACTTTGCTAGAGGAGATATGGCTGGCTCTTTAACAGAAGCTTTTCAAACTATTGGTAATCTTCAGATGATGGGTAAGATTTCTTTTGGTTTTGCGGTTATTCCTAACTTAACTCAAACATTAATATCTACAGCAGTAGAAGCTGGACCTATTACATCTTTGAAATCTATGGTAAAACTTTTTGGTCCTTTTGCAGATAGAGAATTAAGAGAGAGAGTTGGTCAAAGTGGTGCAACCCTTTTAAGTACTATTGAAGAAATGTTAACTGTAAACCCAGCTCTTAGAACTAGTGTCGAAAGAGTTACTCAAACTCAAGCTCCTTGGAAGGATTTTATACACGGAGAAATGGGTTTAAAGGGTGGAATAGAATATGCTACTCAAAAATCTGCATATCTTTTCTCTTGGATAAATCAAAAAAATCAGATGATTGCCGCAGCTTCTGCCGAAGAAACAGTTAAAAAGTTAACTAGAATTGTTAAAGGTAAAACCTCTGGAATAGGTCTTTTAGATTCTTTAGCTCCAGCTCAAAGAAAAAAATGGGCTATAAATAAGCTAAATAGAATGGGACTTGAGGAAAAAGATATATTAAAACATGGAGATATGATTTTATCTGGAAGATATGAACCTATTAAAAAAACATTATTTACTGGACAAGAAGTTAGTGTTATGCATCCTATGAAAGAAAAGATGTTAAGAAGTATGCAAAAGTTCTCTATGAATACTCAGCTTCAAAGAGACTTTGTGCTAGACCCTTATTTGTTCAATGACCCAGACTTAAAACCTTTATTTCTTTTTAAGAGATTTGGATATAGACAAGCTACATATATTGGAAAAACAATAACAAGGGAAGTAGCAGACGGTAATATTATGCCTATATTACAGCTAGGAATAGGCGGCTTAGCTGGAGGAAAGTTTGTTATGTGGTCTAAAGAAAAAGCTCAAGACTTATTATCTGGAGACCCTCAATATTATGCTAGAGAAGAAAGATTAAATATGTTAAAAGAACCAGAATGGAAAGATTTTACAAACAGAATTAGAGCAGTTGGTGCCTTAGGAGTTGTAACAGATATAATGGCAGACGAAAATCCTTTAGGAGCTATAAACTTCTTTCTAAAACCTGTAGTTATAGACGATATACAAAGAATTGGAAGAGCAGCTAATGCCTTTATAGGTAGTATGGAAACAAACTATCCAGAAAATTGGGATGTTCCATTCAGAAAAGGAGCAATAATAGCCGCTCCTGTAGCTGGTGGTATAGTAGGAAGATTGACAAGAAGAACTTTGCAGACAGAGAAGCAAGAAAAAGACCAAGTTAGGGCTAGAAAAAGAGATGCTGTAAGAGCTATTAAAGACGCTGTTATAGCAGACGACCCTAAAGCTGCTGTAAGAATAATGGTGGAATACAATAAAACATATCAAGATAGATTTCCAAGCTTGAGAATAAAACCTTCAGATGTTAGTTACAGTCAAATATTAAAAGATAAAGTAGAAAGATTAAAAAAACAAAGGGAAGAGGTCGAATATAGACCATAGGAGATATCATGAACGATAAAAGAAAACAAAGCGAACCAGAATTTCTAACAGGATTAAAAGCCTTCATAGAAAGAAAGCAAAACGAGATTATATATAACTTAGCTCAAAAAGAATTAAATCTAAGAGCTTTACTTCCGCAAGGAGAAGAGTTATCAGAAAGAGAAGATACGCTGTTATCTAGAATGGAAAGAAGTTCATCTGCTCTTGATGAAATAAAACCAAGTAAAAAAAGTTCTGAGAATGTAGAGACGATGAAAAGTTCTAGGAAAGAAGATATATTGGAAGGCGTTGGAATGATGCTGCCTGAAGGTTCTAGGGAAAAAATGCGTAAATCTAACAAAGAAAGAAAAGAAGCTTTTGATAGAGCTCTTAAAGAAAAACCTTTAATGGATAGAATACAAGGGTTTTTTAGAACTGATAACTCTGAAGATAGAGCTCTTTTAGAAGCTCTTGAATCTTACAATGAAGACTTAGATTACAGAACTAAATATTCAAATAGAGGTGGCGGTGGAGAAAAACCTCTTAAAGCAGAATATAGAAAGGCTATCGATACTCTGCTTCAACAAGCTAAGTTAGGAAAAAGAAGTTAGAATGGAACGTCTGGCATTTGTTTTGCAACACTTGCTTCTGCTTCTTCCACAGTATCATAAAGCGTACAACAATCTGGTGAGAACCCAACCGTTGCTTTCCCAGTTGACCCATACCTATTTTTAGCAACAACTATATCTAATCCATGTTTTCCGTGTTTTGCGTTCTCAAAATTTACAGTCCAAGGATAGTGTGTGAACGCTACAATTTCTGCGTCTTGCTCTAGGTTACCTGATTCTGCAAGGTCACTAAGCTTAGGAATTCTTTCAGTCCTATATTCGATATTACGATTAAGTTGAGACACTAAGATAACTGACATTTGTTCTGACTTACATAACCATTTATATCTCCTGGATGTATCTCCTATCTTTAACCTTAAATCTCTTGTATCGTTAGTAGGATATTCTATTAATCCTATATGGTCATCAATAACTACGTCAGGCTTTATACGTCTAATTTCCCTAAAAGTTCCTTCTAAGTTTCTTATATTATCAAACATAAATAACTTATCAGTATATTTTTCTTTAATAGTATTTAGACTTTTTTCAATCTCTGATTTACTAGTTACAGCATTATGTCTTAACATATGATATGTAATACCTTCGGACTCCATAGCGATAAACTTCTTCATCATTTCAGTATTAGGCATTTCTCTGTTGAACATTGCAACCTTTTTGCCAGACAATACAAGGTTTCTAGCTATGTTGGCAACTGTGGTAGTTTTAGCATTTCCAGGTCGCCCAGCAAAAATAGTTATTTCACCCTTGGTCATACCTGAGATAATATTATCTAAAGGAGCAAAACCAGTGGTGGTTAGGTTGCGTTTGTTAAACAGGGAATCTTTAGTCATAGTTAATAAGCTATCTAAGTCAAACTTCTGACCAGGCTCTAAGTTTAGTAAAGAGCTAGTCGTATCGTGCACGTCAACAAGCAAGGAACTTATATCGTTGCCATCGTCGAAAGCTCTTTCTGCTATCTTGTAAGACTGATTTACTAGTTTTCTTCTTAGCCAATCAGAGTGAATTTGTTTTGCATAAGATTCTACATTAGCAGTACTAGGAACAGACTCGGCTAATCCTGTGATATAATATGTTATACCTTTTATTTTACTAGATACATTTACTATATCTACTGGTATATTTTCAGACTTTAACTCTAATATAGCCTGCCAAATCTTTTCATGTTTCTCTATATAGAAAGCTTCTTTCTCTTGTATGTAATCTTTTACTACATCAAAACATTCTTCTTTCAACAACACAGAGCCTATGACAGCTCTTTCAGATTCTTCGCTAAATATTCCTTCTCTTAGTTCTTGCATTTATGACACACTCCTTTTACCATAGGTATGTTCTTATATACAGACTGGTCAAGATATCCAGGAGCTTGTTTGTTGTCGTCTTGTACTTCGACAGCCCAAGCTTTTTTACATAAAGGACATCTAGTCGGAACTCTTACCATAGAAACGTTTTCGTGGCTAGGTTTTACTCTCTGTGCAGAAAAGTATGGATTTTTCTTTCCGCGAACATACAAGTCAAGTAATTCTTTGTCGAACCATTCTTCGTAATTATCTGGGTCTGTTAGCTTCATATAGTTGTAGTAAGTCATAAATTCAGATTTTTCGTATTCGAACTCCTCTGGTGACTTATAATTAAAGACACTTCTCATTTTATTCTCCCTGTTATTTTTTATTACTTTAGTTGAAAAGTAAGTTGGATTAACTCCAACAAATCTCTATATCGAATGGTTGCATATATTTCGCCTCTATCTTGTTTGATAAGCGTAATATCACAATCGTCAGGTGGTAAAAGGTAACTGGCTATAGACTTTCTTACTTTACATTGAACCTTCATTTTTCTTGAAGTTTCTTGGTCTAGTAAGTAATCTATAATTAAATCTACTTCTGGAGATTCGCCTAAACTTCTTCCGTCGCTACCCCAAGCTCTTTTTGCATTAAAGCCGTGGGATTCTGCGATGTCTACGCATTCTTTCTCGAAGCGATTACCTTTTGCTTTTGATTTACTTGCCATATTTCAATATACCGATTAATTGTTATTATTGTCAACTTAAATTTTTTAGTTTATCTATATCAAATCTTTCTGCTATTTTCTTAACAAAGTTATCAAAGACCATAAACGTCTCTTTCCACTCTCCATTGTAGTACATTTTTGTAACTACGGTGTTAGCAAGAACGACAGATTGCTCAGGACTTGTGCTATGTGTGGATATAACTCCAACAGATATTTTTCTTGTAGCTCTCCAGTTGTCAACTATCCTTTCTATTACCAGTCTTTGCCCAGTAGGAAAAGGAGCGTCGTCTTTCTTACAGTCTCCTATTAGTAAAAACTGGTTGCCAACTTCGAAGCAAAAGTCTATATCTGTTGGTGATACAAGCCCGTCTTGCAATCCGTCAAAAATTATAGGTTGTTTAAACCTTTTCTCGTATTTTATAGGTCTTTTCAAAATTTTTCCTTTCGAGAATACCCTTCTAAGCGTTTATAATTACACTTTCGACATAATTGTCGACTAATATGTGTTTCGTCCATAGAAGGGCAACCTCGTACGTTATTCTTAAAATAGCCATTTTTAGGCGTTATATTCCATTATTTTGTACTCGCAATCAGCCCAATCGTGATTTGCGGTGAAAACAAAGCCGTCTTTACGCAGCTCATTGATAGTGTTCTTAAGTTTATTCGGAGTTAAGCCGTATCTAATAAAAGCTTCAAACTCCGTTATCCCTTTTTGTGTCACTACGTGATTTTTTATCTTGTTCTTTAATCTCATTTGATATCTCCCTATATCTTTTTCTTAATATGTGGACGAGATACTTTTCTTCTCGCCCACTTATTGTTTCAATGTCCTTAAATCCAATCTTGCTAAATCTTTTCGTAACAAGCACTTCGGTCGTTCCAGGCTTGTATCCCATAAGGTCTTGAAAAGACTTCATAATAGCATTCCATTTACTAATGTCCATTAGTCGCAAGTTTCGCAGAATGAAGGACCCATAGCTATTGCCGCATTTTCTAATACATCATCACTAGTAACAGGTTCCGAGTTTTCATCTTTGTCAAACTGTTCCTGAAACTGAGATTTTAGTTTATGCCTTAGCTCTGACGTGGACTTATCCTCGTCTTCTTTCCTGAATAGTTCTAATATTTCTATTAAACCCATACATTCTTCTTTCGTTAATCTAAATAAATAGTCTAACATTAGAACGGCAATTCGTCTTCAGTGACTGGCTTCTCAACCTTTCTATTTGATTTGAAAACGTTGATAGCAGTCGGTGTTATTCTTTCTTCTCCAGATTGGTCAGTCCATTTGTCGTGAACAACCTTGATAGTCACGGGATTACCTGCGATATCAGACTCCATAACCATAGGTAATAAATATCTACCTTGGTCATCTTTTGTCATTTCGAAACCACAAGCTTCTGCAAATATCATATATCCTTTGTTATTACCTTGATTATCTTCAAGTTTAGGATATTTTGTTTTATCTGGAGTTTTAAATCTAAAGTAACCCTTAGATTTGACGTCCCTACCTTTTAAGTCTTTATGATTATTATCGTCAAGCTTATAGGTAGCTTCAAAGATATCGCTTAAGTATTGATTCTTAACAACTATATCTTTTTTAATTGTCAATTTACTAACCGTAGCCTCATATGTTCCTTCTTCAATAGTAGCATATTTCTTACCACTAGTATCGTCAGAAGGATTATAATAAGCTACATTGTTATCTATGTCATTTAATACATCTGTAACATTACTCATTTTTTACTCCCAGTTAATTTAGACATTACTTTATCGTAATTGTCTTGATTTATCTTACCAGACATAAGTGCTTTATGCACTTGGTCTGCTTCTTTTTTATCCATTTCTGCAATTACGTCCATAAGATTATTTACTTGAACATCTCCAAGACTCTTATCTACATACTGCTTACGATAGACGTCATCTGCTACATTACATAGTCTATTTACTGCTACCTTGAACGCATCTGAGTTAGCAGCTTTTAGGTCATTACCTAAGTCTACATACCCTGAGCCATTTCTAGATACTGCTATTCTATGAGCTGCAACTGAGTCAAAACTACGAGGCACACCTTCGTCCATAATCTTTAGACGTCCGTGAACTACAATAGCCTTGTCTCCAAGAGTTTCATATTTAATTACTTCCCAAGTCCAGATAGGATAATATTGGTTTAACTTCCAACGCATATACCCTTCGTCTACATAGTCAAAACCATTTCTACTTTTAACTACGTCTTGAGGAGTAGGGTCTTCTGAAACACGTTGATGCTTCTCACTCAAAGATTCTTGTCTGCTAAGACCGTCATCAAGAAGTTGAAGCTCTTGAGCTGCTGCATCTAATTCAGCCATTTTACCCATTTATACTCCCATTGTTGTAAGGACATAGATGTCTAACATCGCAATACGACTGACATTTTCTACCGTCCCAGGTTTGCTCTTTACTACATTGTTGAGGTAAGTTTCCTGTTTCTAAAGCCTTTACAAGCTCGTCTCTAGCAGATAGAAACTTATTTTCAAGTACTTCGTCATCGTACTTTGGCACTTCAATTAGATAGATATGTTTATCTAGACCTCTATCTCTAGCAACCGCTATACCGCCGTCTCTTAAAGTTACTTGTATATACATACTTTTAACTTCGCGTCCAGCTCTCTCTAGCAGATATCTATACCAATTGACTTGCCAGCCCCAGTCGCCAAAGTCAGCTAAGCCTTCATCTCGGTACCATTGTTTTACCATTTTAGGAGAACCTTTTTTTCCCCATTTACCGCTTGATTTATACTTAGCCCCTGACGGGTCTGGTATTAGTTTATATGTCATCCCTAATAGTTTAGCACATTTGTAAGAACCAGTATTTTTATAGTCTAATAATGTTTTAGTCTCCTTGTCATACAAGTCGGCTATACCAGTTATGTCAAACTCTTCTAACACTTCTTCTAGCAAATGTCTGTCGTCTTCGTGTTGCTCTAGCTTTAAGTGGTGCATTGTTCCTGCTAG
>Ga0098046_1000573_pt1 | contig 13358 bp, 31 predicted proteins | sample 11BtaG_FD_77067 | JGI IMG/M metagenome (GOLD analysis project Ga0098046, IMG submission 77067) | Marine viral communities from the Subarctic Pacific Ocean - 11B_ETSP_OMZ_AT15265_CsCl metaG | ecosystem: Environmental > Aquatic > Marine > Oceanic | place: Pacific Ocean | collected 2015-01-16
ACTATTACTGCGTACTACCCAATCATCATACCATTCTAATACATGTACCTTATCAAGCCAAAGGTATGTAATTGCTTCTTTCCATTGAATAGTAGAGGGCGGTAATAGGTTAACCGGTTGTCCATCTTTGTTTAAAACAAGTGTGTCTGCCACTGGAAGTGTCCTCTATTGTACTGATATTTATGCGTCAGACTCATTCATATTAATACAGATGGCTTGCTGTTCGGGTTTGAAATATCCATCGCCTCGACCTACTTCAACTGCTAGAGCTTCTCTAGCATAGAAACATTCTACCATGTCGGTATGTGTTGACACCTTTTCTACGTATGGCACTGCATCGTAAAAGTATATAAAAACAAGTACCCACATCAGTTGCTATCTGATAGTTTAGGGCCACTGTAAGGCGTAAAGTCTTTGCCGTTCTGTACTAGACATGCAACTCCGTCGCCATAAACCTGTAGCATTGACCAAGTGCCTGTTTCTTGATTGGTAAAAAACATCATGCCGCCCATAAAGCCTTTTCCGCTTTGTGCTGCAAATGACATTCCTTCTCCTAAGAATAATAAATCTTCGTTGTACTGTTTAATAGTATCCATCATCTTTGGCAATAGATCGCAAGGTTGTTTTACAAAAAATGTTCTTGCTGTTTGAGCTAGTGCTAAGTTAGCTGGTATCATTAGTGCAGAGGCCAGAATTAGACTCACTATAGTTTTTTTAAACATGATATTGTCCTTTCTATTCACATGTTATATGTGTTAGAACCAAGCCTCTATAGATTCAGAAGCGCACAAGTCTACACACAATTCCCAAAGACTTTGTTTGCCAGTGCTGAATACAATAGCTGGTTTGGCTGTTAGTGGTAGCCATGCGTCTTTGTCAATTTCATTTTCAAGCTGTCCAGCTACCCAACCACACTTGCCTGCGGCCATTAGCCATTGACTTGGTGTGTTGCCTGCACTGATCTTTTCTAACATAAACTGATCAGAGCTTAGACTAAAGTCTTCGTTTATTGCTTTAGTGTTTGCTGAGAACCATTCTCCTGTGTGCAACATACTGATAGTACGTTCTGATACAGGCCCTCCGTGATAGATAGGTTCTTGTAAAGGTATGCTTGAGTTTAGCATTGGATCGTCCAACAGTTGTGCTATTGTAGTTTCGTCACTGGGTCTGTTGACCACTATGCCTTGACTACCCTGTCGACCATGTTCGTACATAAACACCACTGTTTTGCTAAACATAGTGTTGTCCAGTTTGGGAGAGGCTACGAGTAATTTTCCTGTAAGTTGATTCACGTTAACTCCAGTCCGGCAATGGTCCGCCGTACTTCTTACCTTTGATCTTCTTACCGCCTACTTTGACTCTGCTGTCTTTGGTCTTGCCCAACTTGTGACTCTTGTTGCCACTGCGTCTTCGATAGCCCTGACTTTTACATGAAGCCAATGCACTGGCTCCAATAGCATTGTCTGGCTTTGAGCTTTTACACAAGCTTCTTGATGCTTGCCAATCAGCAAGCTCTTGTTCGGTCATTAGTAGTTCATCAACTCTCATACTGTATTTAGTTTAACGATAACGATCCGCAGGATTTTCGGATGGGTCTATACTATCCATGTTGTGTGTTAGTTTGAAGGTGAGTGCCTTTCTAGGACCACGAGTGGTATTGATTGATATCTCTCCACTGCGTTCGTGAAACTCGATCTTTGTGATACGAGCTCTGTCATTGTTTTGCCCGACTAGTATTTCCTGTCCAAGCTCTAGATGTAATGAAATTTCTTTGAGGTTACTCATTGCTGATTCTCCTTGCTCAACAGCAGACGATGATCTGCTACAAGTATTTAGCGATGAGTTATTCTGATTCAGCCTCAGCTGTGTCGTCTATGATCACTGCACGATCAATTGCCCAAGTGTCTCCATAGTCCACTACGTGTGTGGTGCTGTCCTGTAGATCTCTTACTTCCAGTCTGCGATTCTCTCTATCACGTACTAGTATAACACCTATGCTTTCATACTCGCCTGGCCCACTAGCAGTTTCTCCTACAGCTAGGTTCACCACTGGTTGTCCCTGTTCATCCAACATGCGTGTGGTACGGTATTTGCAAGCCCAAGTTTCCCCTGGTGTGATGTCTTCTGGTGTAAACATTAATCGTTCTCCTGTTGTGTGTTCTGCTGCCAAAGATGTGCATCCTCTTCTACGTGTATGTATGTGACCATGCTATCCCCACAGCGTACACATGGATCATAGTCAGCATATCCATAGCGTGTGTTGTCAGGAAAAGCTGAGCTAACCACAACATCAACTGTTGAACAACCTTGAACTACACTAATCAATAGCACCATAGTCCAAGGACGAATCCAATACTTGTAGAATGTTTTCATCATCTTGCGCATACCTTTATTTAATTTCTCAAACATACAACAAGTATACGTTCTGACTTCCACTTTGTCAACCAATAAATATACATATGAAACACTATAGAATCATCAACATTGACACAGGTGAAACACTTGCTAATGGTATGGACGAGAACACTGCGTTTGAAACACTAGTACTACTAGAACTAGACTCGCCAGAAGATAGACTTGAGATTGAACCATACACACCTAGTGGCCCCGCTGCTACATATAGCTCGAAGAGTTTTTAAAAAAAAATTTTAAGTCTAGATCTCTTGTGTAGTAATAGTAGTGACCTTCTCCCACATAGTAGTAGTAATACGAGTAGCGCAAACCCTCCCAGCTGTATAGGCCCCGCTGTTAACGCAAGCGTATAACCTGACAGTAGTGACTAACCCCATGCGTATAGTAGTAGTAGAGCTATAGACCTAGGTTATAGTAGTAGTGTAGACACTAGTTCGAACTAAGATAGTAGCTAGATTACACATGGTTCTCATGGTGCGAGAATGGTAGGAGAAAGGTGAAAAGTATTTGAACTATGCCTCTCGCGACCGTCCTCAAGAATTTTTTTAAATCCTATAGAAAATCCTGGTAAATGTGAACTAAAGTGTTATGTTATAACATGAGGCCCCGCTGCTAGTGGTGTTGCATAGCCCTTTAAATGGTGTTAAATGGTGTTGGATCTTGTGGATTATAGTGAAATCTTGTGTGTATGGCTTGGATTCTCCTATCCTTTCAAGAGGATGTGCGAAGAACCTCAACCAGCCCCTCCGGGGCGGTCACTGTGCTCTACTACTATAAGCTCTACTGTACATGTGAACTCTACTACTACTGTAGGATCAACCTCTACTACTATGATCTCGTGTTCATTCTGCTCTACTACTATAGTATACGCATGGCTTGTGCTGCTAGACTCTACTACTATATGAATAAAGCCTTATGCGTCAAGGAGTTACATGTGGTTATTACGGTCAAATGGTTAGTGCAGCAAGTTCATGTGGTTTCTGAGGTCATGCTAGGTCTTTTGGTAGAAAGTGTGTCTAGAGGGGTCAACCAATCTTTTTTGCTCTTTTGGTCCGTTAGGGGTTGACAGGTGAAGTTTGTGGCTGTATAGTAGTACTTGTAAACTAAACTGTAGAGGGCACTACTATGCAAAATATACAATATCCATTCACCGTACAACTAGCAGGCGACAGCATATGGGACTATGAAGGTCCTATGGAGGTCGTTGTAGACGGCATACAGATAGACTACTGTGCACCAGACACTTATGAAGAGGTCCCTGAGGGAACACCCGGAGCTCGTGTATTCCACATTGGAGTGGCACACGACACCACCTGGAACATTTACACGGACAGTGGCTTTGAGAAGGCCATTAGTGATGTGCTGGGGTTTCCTGTGTTTTTCACCGAACAGGGAATGCAGCAGGATGAAAGTGCAAGTATGGAATGTGATTTTTAGGGGTTGACAACTCCTCCAGGTGACTGTATAGTAGTAGTATAAATTAACTAATGAGGGCATCAATATGTTTTATATATACGAGAGATCATCAACTTACATCATCGGCAAGACGGGTCGTCCAGATCATAGAAAGAGCTACAAGACCATGAGTGCTGCTAGGGCTGCGCTGACTAGACTTTCAAAGGCATGGTGGGACACTGAAGGACGTCACGGTGATGTTGATGCAAATGATCCACAGTTCCGTTATGGTGTAGCCGAAGCTGGTTACTTCCACACTAGTATAGAGAAGAGTCGCACAGTGTACAGTATAATGGATCAGGCCAAGAAGCAGCCCATTGTAGAGACTGTTAACACACCGGGCTATATGAGTCCATCAAGTGAATCATATTGGAGCATGTAGAATGGACCTACCAAACGAACAGCATTTTGAGATCGTCTTCCCCTCAGAGTTCCGCCAGTGGTGTGTGAACAAATGGTATGAACACAAAGAAGAGCTGCAGGTATGGGAAGGTGCCATGCCCAAGTACGACAGTCAGTACTTCTTCTCAAAGAACAAATGGTTCCTAAAAAATCTCTATCGTCAGGAAAAAAGAGGTTGACAACCTAACGTTTAGGTGGTATAGTAAGTGTATAAACAGAGAGGGCACAGATGTTTGTATTCGTAAACGCTAAAGACAACAAAATTGAACTCCACGTAGAACAGCAGCACTTGGGCAGCGCATCAAGTGCAGCAGAACTTGCACTCTTGTTCGCAGCAAATAACATCACATTCGGAACCAGCATACATTGCAGCAGCTCAATTGACTTCTGTGAAGAAGAAGGTTTTGCTGCTCCAGGAGATGCTGCACAGTTGATCACAGCAGCAATAGAAATGGTAGAAGTTTAAATTAGGGGTTGACAACACACCATTTAGGTGGTATACTGTATACAGTTAAACATTAAAGCAAAGAGGGCACACTATGCAAGACTTCGTAATTTCAACACAGACTATCGAGAACTATGGCGCACACGCAGAGGACGGCAAGTTCAGCAGCGGCAACGCTTATTGGAAGTTCAAAGGTGGCACCGACTATATAGTGTCGGGCTTGGAGCGCATGGCAGATGCTGCTGCATTCGTTATGGCCACAGCAGGCGAGAACAGCCTGGGCTATAAAGAGTTCCCAATCGAGATGCAGACCTACGATGAGTGGGTGAGCAAGTTGCCAGAAGACGAGGACTACAGAGAGTTCTTGGTCAAGTCAGCTCGCAGAGTGTCGCCCTACTTCGAACAAATTAGGGGTTGACACACTGTGCAGGTGAGTGTATAGTGTACGTATAAACAATGAAAGAAGGGCAAACCATGTTAGCATATTGTGATAAGATCGCAGATTCAATCCGAACAGCACTAGTTAAAAGTGATCCAACCGGCATCATAGGTCCAGTGGGACCAGTTCGTTTGGACCTGCACCCCACAGAGGGATACTTCCAATCAACCAAAAAGACTATGATCGTGCATGACATGAACGGCAAGGCATACTCAGTAACAGTTGAGGAGCAGCCATTCATGGACATAAAATTTGAAGATGTTGACCAGAAAGTGGTTGACAACGAGTTCAAGTGAGCATATAATAACTGTATTAACTTAAACATTAGAGGGCATCTAAAATGAACAACGTACAAACAGCAATCGCAGCCATCCGCAACACCGACAGAGATGAGCTTAACCAGATCATCGAAGCAGTGAAACTTCAACAGACATTCCTTGCCAAGACATCAGCTAGAAGCTTTTCAATTGGTGACGCTGTTAGCTTCACAGGCAGAGGCGGTCGTACAGTGGTAGGCACTGTGAGCAAGGTCAATCCAAAGACCATCGTAGTTGACTCACCAAGCCAAGGACGCTGGAAGGTCACTGCATCAATGCTAAAACAAATGGCATAAAAATTCAAATTAGGGGTTGACAACTGTTGACCCCTATGTTATAGTAGTAGAGTAAATTAACAACGCAAGAGGGCAAACACAATGGCAACACGTTCAAACATCGCAATGAAGACCGCAGAAGGCAAAATCGTTTCAGTATACTGTCACTGGGACGGCTATGTAGCCAACAACGGTCGTATCCTATTAGAGAACTACGCAGACATCAGCAAGATCGAAGCGTTGGTAGCACTAGGTTCAATCAGTTCACTAGGTGAGCAGATTGGTGAACAGCAGGACTTCGACGACCGTGACACTCAAAAGGATGAGTGGACACTGTTCTACACACGAGACAGAGGCGAAGCACTTTCAATCCAAGAGTATGACGACATTCCAAGTTGGATCGACGACATGGAGGAGTATGCCTATCTTTGGAACGGCACAGAGTGGTTGGTTAACGATCACGGCGCTAAAGATGCAAACGGCTATCCAATCTTTGATCTACTCAGCACGTTGGTTCCAATCGAAGTTGCGGCTATGGAAGCAAGAATGGCAGCATACAACAATCAGTAGAAACCGGTTGACAGTGTAGCACTTCGGTGCTATACTAGTTGAGTAATAACATTTTTATAGGAGGGCAACCTATGCCAAATTGGTGCAATAATTCAATCACAATCACAGGCGATGTCGACACATTGTCACAACTCAAACCCGTAATAGAAGCAGGTACAGGACTGCTACAGGCAATCAAACCCATGCCCGAAGGTCTCAATGAGACTGTGAAAGGCTCAGGTGACGAGCTTCAGACCACAGAGTATGACGGACACACCAACTGGTATGACTGGTGTGTGGCCAACTGGGGAACCAAGTGGGATCCCGAAGTCCACCTAGAGTTTGAAGACAATGGTGACGGCACTGCTAGTATCACAGGTTGGTTCGACACTGCATGGGCTCCGCCTATCGATGCTTTCCAATCGCTTGCAGATGATTGGGACTCATGTTTCATCGAGCTGTTCTATGAAGAAGGCGGCATGTGCTTCGTAGGTTGTTGGGACTCAGAAGGTGCTGATGATCACTATGATTACGCAGATGCAACCAGCAAGACCATCAAGGACATTGTTCCTGCATACCTAGTAGAGCAGTTCGCACTAGACGAACGGTTGGCTGAGTATGAAGAAGAAGAGGAGGAGATGGCCTAATGGACGACCTACTTGATGACATCGAGGAAGTGCTTAAACGCTACTCCTCATCCTTTGAGATCATGAGTATTGATGGTGACGAGGACGGATTAACATTCACAGTTTCTGCAGAATATCTTAAAAAAGAGGTTGACTTCTACGCAGACTGATCGTATACTGTATATAACAGTTAGGCAAACGGAGGGCATCCAATGGCATACTACACTTACACCAAAGACCCAATAGGTTGTTTCGTTGAGAAAGACGTGGGCAATTATTTTGAGTATTCAGTCAACGACTGTCCGGCGTTCGAAGGCAATCGCGAATACTACCCGCACATCGTTTGGGTAGGCGACCAACAGATAGGTGGACAGCAAGGCTACCGCTATGCGAATGTCAAGAAGACTGTTTGCTATATTATAGTAGACGAGGACGATGGCGGTCCTGTGCTAGAGAAATGGAACCTTAAAAAGAACACGGAGTATATGATATGACACACACCTTTTTTGAAAATAACTCAAACTACATCGTAAGAGAGACTCGCGAAGTAGATCAGTTCACTGTAGAGATTGGCTTTGCACCAGACGACACCCAATTGGATCTGTTGTTTGACACTGATGCTGATTACTATCCAGAGTTGGTAGAGAACTTGGAGTCAGGCTTTTGGCAACACATGATCTGTCGTGTCCAAGCCAAGTATGACGACAAGGTAATGGGTGAAACATATCTAGGCTCAGTTGTAGCAGAGGATGGCGCCACTTGGACAGCAGATGCACCAGATCAAGTTGACGACCTTGTTGACCAAGCAGTAGACGAGGCTCGCAATGAAGCAGTTCGTATGCTGGAAATTTTAAAGGCAGATTTCTTAACTTAGGGGTTGACAACTCTGCGGTTAGGTCATATACTGTATATAACAGTTAGGAAAAAGGGCAACTGACATGATTAAGAATTTACTTATTGGCGCAACATTTGGAATCGCTGCATTTGGTTTGTTAGACTATGCAGGAAGCATTCCTAGCGTAAAGATGAGCTATGCTACCAACACCTGTGTCGAGGTAGAGAACTATCCAAGCACACTGTTTGGAACTACCAATTACAATTGCGAAAGCATGCCAACAAAATACAACCACGTATGGGTGCAATAAATGAGCGATGAACTTATCCTTAAAGAACGTCTACAGGGACTACTAAGAGTCCTTCCTCATAACCCTGAACTGGCTACCCAGATCGTTCAACATCTTATCGAAGAGATAGACGAACAGGTCGAAGCATTTGAAAAGGAGAATGCACCCATATAGAGATTAGGGCCTTTAGCTCAATTGGTTAGAGCACCGGACTCATAATCCGTAGGTTCCGAGTTCGAGTCTCGGAGGGCCCACCAAACATACTGCCCTTAGCTCAGCTGGATAGAGCAACAGCCTTCTAAGCTGTGGGTCGCAGGTTCGAATCCTGCAGGGCAGGCCAATTAGCCTCCATGGTGGAATAGGTAGACACAAGAGACTTAAAATCTCTCGCTGATAAGGCGTCCCAGTTCGAGTCTGGGTGGAGGCACCAGAATACAGGAGTTGAGCGGCCAGCTTATTTGGATGCGCCCTCGTCCATAGGCCAGCTCCTCCTGTACCCTAACAAAATAATTTAAAAAAGAGGTTGACAGCAGCATACACTTGTGCTATAGTGTTTGTATAACGTAACACGCATTTGGAGGGCTTTAAATGCAAAACAACACACAACACACAATTAACGCCGCACTGCAACAAGCAAGCGCATTAATTTTTACGCTGCAACAAGTGGAAGCACTTACACACGCAAACGGAAAAAAAGTAATGGATTACAATAACTTGCTTGTAAATGCGGATGCAATAGTGGAGGAGCTGCAGGAGTGTGTAACAGCAGCATAAAATAATTTAAAAAAAAGGTTGACACTATAGCGCACTTGTGCTATAGTGTACGTATAAGTTAAACAAGCATAGAGGGCATCATGCAAAATAAAACTAGAAAAACACTAAAAGTTCATTTCGTAAACCGCGGCTATGGCACAGACGAAGGCTTCAAGCAAGTCGAACTGCTATCCACTGCCGTATGCGAATTCACAGCCAAGCCACTAGCGGAGATCCGTTCACCGTTTGGCCTACAAACAAATACATTGGTTGCAGAATACGAAGGCAACAATTGGGTTTGTGATTTAGATTAAATTAGGGGTTGACAGCATCACAATAGATGCTATACTGTATATAACAGTTAAGCAATGACAGAGAGGGCAAACACTATGTCAACAGAATTAAGAACCGTTCCAGACTGCACATTCCAAAACGAATTAACTCAGACACGCTTCTGGGGTGGTCAGGATCGATTGACTTGCATACAAGTCACACAACGCAAGCCACGTGGATTTCAAAAGCCTACTACATCCGATGGGTTCTTCAACTCATTGCAGTTGACACGTCACCAAGCACGGATGTTGGCTGTAGAGTTGATGTTGTTCGCAGAAGGCCGTGAAGTAGAGGAGTTGGCTGAGTTAGATGATGCAACCTTTGGTGAAGAGGTGCCAGAATAATGTTAGAAGTGATCGGATTCATTGCAGTTGCTTACTTGTTGATCAAGTTCGCTCCTGCAATACTTGAAGGACTGTTCAAATTTGCAGTTATCTCAATAGGACTGTTCACGTTCATCATCATGTGGAACTGGCTTGTGGCTCAAATCTTTTTGTTCTTTTAGGCAGATAGTGGTTGACACACAGCACATAGGTGCTATAATAGTTATATAAATTAGCAAAGAGGGCAACGCAAATGATTAATTCAAGAGATAAAGCATTAGAAATGGTTGAAGATGGATTGGTATCCGCTGAGGCTATGCTGACTATGTGTCTCAAGTATATGAGCACAGACGATGTAGAAGACATGCTTGATTGCAACGAACTGTCAGAACGCTTCGACGAGGCATATGAGGAGACATTGGTATGATTAAGGACTACCTCACTGTAGGCATCTACGCAATCGCTTTGGTTGCGTTCATTGCTGCAATTGGTTTCTACGTACACTACGTATGGAGCGATTGCTTAGGCGAGAATGGGTTCTTAACTTGCGCAAGGATGTTGAGCAAATGAAGTATCTAATAGGAATGATCATTGGGGTGGCATTGACTATGTGCTTCCCCAATGAAGCTGCTCAAGCGTTTGAATTTGTACGTGAAGGCATTTATAGTCTATCATCAACGATAGCCAACAACACAAGGGGCATCTAATGTACCATTGTCCGAACTGTCACAAAGAAACAGAACTGTTTGCGCCCGTGTGTAACGAGTGCAACAACGAAAAAGGCATCATTGAGACACTGTTCTTTGATGCTGTAAGATACGGGATTGTATTTATTTTCCTTTATTTTGCATTTAATTGGTTGACAGGGTTGGCGAACTAGTATATAATAGCTATATTAAATTAAACAATGAAGGGCAAAGATATGAACAACGTTAAAATGATTGAAGGCACATACAAGATTAGAGGCAAGGAAGTAGACATGGCAGGTCTAGTATTTCCCCTAGTCGCAGAGTTTAAAATGGGTGCAGGTGGTGGCTACGTTACTGTAGACGGAAGTGCAGTAGCAGGGTTTCCGGATCGCAACATCAAGATCCGCTGTGAGAATTCTACCAGCTATGAACTAGTTGGAGACTCCGTAGCCACCACAGTACGAGAGGAGACCGATGCGGAGATCATCGAACGAATCCGTACACGCTTCGACATGCTCAAGGACATGACCAAAGCCGTTAAGAAAGGCAATGTTCGAGCAATGATTGTAAGCGGGCCTCCCGGCGTAGGTAAGAGTCATGGAGTTGAAGAAGTACTCGACCGCTACGCAACTATGGAGACACTTGGTGCGCTCAAAAGCCACGAAGTGATCAAAGGCGCAATGTCGCCCATTGGCTTGTACTGCAAACTGTACAAGATGGCAGACAAAGGTAAGGTAGTTGTGTTTGATGACTGCGACAGCATCTTCCAAGATGACCTCAGTCTTAATATTTTGAAAGCGGCTCTAGACAGCAAGAAGAATCGTACCATTCACTGGAACACTGATTCATTCAAGTTGCGCAACGAAGGAGTGCCAGACAGCTTCAAGTTTGAAGCAAGCGCAATCTTCATTACCAATATGAAGTTTGACAAAGTCAAAGGCAAACTACGTGAGCACCTAAGCGCACTAGAAAGCCGTTGTCACTACATGGACTTGACCATTGACACGGACAAGGACAAAATGCTACGTATATCACAAGTGGTCAATGACGGCATGTTGGATACGTACAAACTAGACACCGAAGTCAAAGAGGAGATTGTTGACTTTGTAGATCTTAACAAAGATCGTCTAAGAGAACTGAGTCTGCGAACAGTACTTAAAGTCGCAGACCTTGCTGTAGCATTCCCCGACAAGTGGGAAGCTATGGCAGAGAATACTGTGATGCGTAGAGCTTGATTGCCCTCGAGCTCCGCTAGATACACAGTATAGCACAGAGTGGACCGCCCTCATCCACTCAGTGCAAACGGGAAGAAGACCACAGAAGTCCGATCCCTAAGGTAGAGAAGACGAAGCCCTCTCGTTCTTCGCAACCAGTAAGTCCTCTAGTGCAATGCCCTCGCACTAGGGGACTTTTTTTTGGTTAAATTAGGGGTTGACACATCCGTCAATTGATGGTATAATAGTTGTATAAGTTAAACAAATAAGAGGGCATCTTAATATGAAAACAATGACACAGAAAACAATGATCAAGAACCTAGAGGCTAAGTTCGGGATCCCAGCAGTACCTGCAGAAGAGTTCTACGGTTACGCCAACGATGGCATTTGGTGCAGAGGCGATATCTGCACAGAGCAGACAGACTACTATCCATATGCGGATGGTACTATGCAAGAGAACAAGCTGAACGACTACTTGCATTCAAAGGGCTGGTTTGCTGAGCCATATGATTCAGAAACAATCATGTTCCACAAAGGGTAAGCAGTGTTGGACGAAATCAAAATGATTGACTGTGAAGAGTGTTGTGGTGAAGGCTACGACCTCGACACACTGTATGATGAAGGCCATGAAGAAGACTGTTGGCAATGTGGTGGAGATGGAACTGTTCCACAAGATTAGGGGTTGACAGCATCACAATAGATGCTATAATTAATACATAAACAAACAAAGAAGGGCACACAATATGACAAAAGAATACGGAATGTTTACTCCAGAAGGCAACTATATGGTTGGGCGCATTGCAGAGGCAGCAGAGCGTCTAGCACAATGGGACGGTTCAACCAGCGCATGGCACTTCGCCAACAGAGAACTGCGCAAGCTGGCAACAGCAGATGAGTTCGGCGAAGCAACTGACACAGCAGTCCGTGACACAGTTCACGAGATTGTATGCAGAGCAGGCAACAGCTACACGGAGTTCTACGTATGAAGAATCTACAGCACTACATCGACAACCGCAATACGTGGAACAGCTTCTTCCCCAATAACACAGTGATCACATTCCCACTGAATCAAAAGACTGTGGATGAACTAGCTGAAAGCCTAGACTGTGATCTATCACCAGAGAACCTACACTGTGATGGAGAGATTAGCCAAGCTGAAGCTCAGAAGAAGTACAACTACTATGGTAGAGTGATCAAAGAGCTTGAGAACTATTGCTTGAACAACTGGCTTAATACTCCTACTGTATACGAATATTAGGGGTTGACAAACACCTACAGTGAGGCTATACTGTATACATAACTTAAACATTAGAGGGCAAACTAAATGACAACTATTAACTTAACAACTACTGACATCAATGACTACACTGTAGAAGACCTTAAGACTATTAAGTCAGCGGCACTACAGCACGGCAGAGATGCAGCCGAAGCATACCTAGAGCAGTACGGTGAACATGCCTACTGTGGCTTTGCTTGGATCAACATCTATGGTGTTAAAGGTTCAACCAAGCTAGGACGTAGAATGAAGGCAGCAGGCTTTGAGAAGGACTACACAGGTGCTTACTCAATATGGAATCCAAGTGGACTAGGTACTCAGTGTATGAGTACTAAGGAAGCAGGAGCACGAGCGGCAGCGCAAGTGTTTAAGGCAGCAGGCTTTACTTGCTATGCAGGAAGCAGAGCTGACTAATACAGCAGGCTAGGCTGATGTGGGGACAGTGTAGGACACGCCCACAGACTAGCACAGGTACAGTTGTAGTATACAACACACTAGACAGCTAGACTGTATCGACATAAAGAACTTAGTGTGGGAAAGATCCTTAGTGTAAAAGCTAGGGATTTTTTTTGACCTTAATAAAAAAAAATAAAAAAAATATTTTCGAGGCCGGGGGGTATAGAAAGCACCAGGGCAAAACTGTAAGTACTGGGCGTAGTAAAACCGTACAGCAATTTTTCTCACACTAGAACCCATTTCGCACTATATAGCTCGTGAATCACTATA
>Ga0098046_1000574_pt1 | contig 13354 bp, 18 predicted proteins | sample 11BtaG_FD_77067 | JGI IMG/M metagenome (GOLD analysis project Ga0098046, IMG submission 77067) | Marine viral communities from the Subarctic Pacific Ocean - 11B_ETSP_OMZ_AT15265_CsCl metaG | ecosystem: Environmental > Aquatic > Marine > Oceanic | place: Pacific Ocean | collected 2015-01-16
AGAAAAAGATAAACATTAGAACGTCTGGCGGCAAGATCGAGCCAAGCGAGGGTAAGGGAGAACAAGCGATGGTTAACGATAGTATGGTGAGGTCAGATATATTGGCGAAGGCAAACATTCTCATAACAGGGGATCGCGCTAGGCAGTACGGAAGCGCAGAGGAAAACTTCAATTGTATTGCGACCATGTGGACGGCGTATCTTGGAAGGCACATCTCAGCATACGACGTGGCAAACATGATGGCGCTGTTAAAGATTGCTAGGATGCGTAACGGCGTGCATCAGGATAGCTCAGTTGATGGGTGCGGTTATCTTGCATTGGCTTACGAGCTATCAAATGAGGTCACATAGGCTTGAAACAACGCCTCTCTTGAGGCATACTATGTTTAGTGGGTTCTCCTCCCTCAAACGCATATTGTTTTTGCATTTACAATGTGCTTCCCACTGAACTAGACCGCGTAGCTTCTCCTCCTCTTCCGAGCTACGCGGTCACATAACAAGGTTAGATGACGTGTCAGAGTTTAACATTAAATTAACGCTAGATCTTCACTGCAAGAACACTGATGAAAACGAACATGAGCTGGATATACTTTGTGACTTCATAACAGATCGATTGCATATCGTTGGAGCTGACGTTGTTATCCAATCGCTGGCAGAGGCACTCATTGAATTACACGATCAAAATGCAGAGGATAAGGCGAGGCAGTTGCACTAATGTTGGTAGCATTTAACCCTCTGAAAAAACACACAAGCGTCGTCGCAGGCGCGTGGGCGCGTAACAAATTGCAATTCTAATGTCAATATATCCTGATAATCTGAAAGTTAACATAATATACATTATCGGATATTATGGGCTAAATCCGCAGTATATCTAATGAAATCAATAGGTTAGGCGATTTTGCAGTAAAATAAGGCTATTATGAGCTATGCGTTGTTCCATTTATCCGAAACTAGCAGATTTGAGCAAAAAAATGACCCCCCCACGTCTCGCCCAGCTAGGGGGAGTGTTATTCACATTTTCACGCACACGAATGACCCCCCATACCCCCTTGCAATATAATGCTTACCTATTGTAAAATTTAAAAAAATTGGAGAATATTAATGGCTGGCAAGGCATTACGAAGGAAGATCCTCGCAGATGTTGAGAAGAAAGGCGGCGTAGATTACCTGTTTGAGCAAATAGCATCAGGTAATACTTTGACGAAAATGGCTGTAGAATATGGATGTTCCAGACAATATCTTGGCTCGTCACTGAATAAAGTGCCAGAATATGAGAAAGCCATGAACGAAGCCAGACGCCACGCCGCAGATGCTTTAGTCGAGCAGGGCTTAACAATGGTAGATGATTTGGATGGCGGCTCGACAAGCAGTGAAATAGCCGCAACGAGAGAGAAGGTGCAATGGCGTAAATTTATGGCAAGCTCATACAACCAAGATAGATACGGCACTAGGCCACAGACAAACGTGAATATTTCAGTTGGCGACATGCATTTAGACGCCTTACGCAAAGTAAATTCTGACTTGGCGGCTATCCATAAGGAAGATCAGGAGCGCGAAGCCAAGACGATTGACGTGGATTATGAGGATGTAACCGATGAGTGATAACCCATTAACAGAGTTTGTCCTGCGTTATCGTGACGATCCAGTGCTATTTGTTAAAGAGGTGCTGGGCGCTACACCATACGATTATCAGGAAGAGTTTCTCGATGCTATAGCTAATGGCGAGCGTAAGATGTCTGTCAGGTCTGGGCATGGTACAGGAAAATCAACGTCGGCATCTTGGGCAATGCTTTGGTATTTACTTTTGCGTTTCCCTAATAAGGTTGTAGTCACAGCGCCCACGTCTAGCCAATTGTTTGACGCATTGTTTGCCGAGCTAAAACGATGGATTAACGAGTTGCCACCCCATCTACAGCAATTGCTAACTGTTAAGTCAGATCGTGTGGAACTAACGTCAGCCGCTTCCGAGGCATTTATATCAGCCAGAACGTCACGCGCAGAAACGCCAGAGGCATTAGCTGGTGTGCATTCCGAGAATGTTTTATTGGTAGTTGACGAGGCATCTGGTGTGCCTGAGAAAGTTTTTGAGGCGGCGGCTGGGTCAATGTCTGGTCACAGCGCAACCACGTTACTGCTATCAAACCCGACGAGATCCTCTGGCACATTTTACGAAAGCCAAACCAGAATGTCCAAGAGCTGGTGGACGAGGCGCTGGTCGTGCGTCGATAGTCCACTTGTGTCTGATGAGTTTGTCGAGGAAATGCGTGAGCGATATGGCGAGGAAAGCAATGCATTCCGAATACGTGTTCTCGGCGAATTTCCTATGGCAGACGATGACACGATTATTCCATTCCATTTAGCCCAAAGCGCGACGCATCGTGATATTGAGATGACGCCAGATATAAAACCAGTGTGGGGCTTGGATGTTGCGAGGTTTGGTACTGATAAAACTGCATTGTGCAAAAGGTACGGCAACGTCGTCACAGATATTGATGCGTGGCAGGGATTGGATCTCATGCAAACTGTGGGTCGAGTTATGGCGGAATATGAGGGATTACAGCCCAGCATGAGGCCATCAGACATACTGGTCGATAGTATTGGCGTTGGCGGCGGTGTAGTCGATAGATTACGTGAGCTTGGTATGCCAGTGCGTGGAGTTAATGTTGGTGAAGCACCAGCGCTTGGCAAGACCTACATGAATTTACGAAGTGAGCTGTGGTTTAAGACAAAGGGCTGGCTCGAAGATAGATCCTGCAAACTGCCAAAGGATGACCAGCTCTTGGCTGAGTTAACCAGCATTAGGTACAGCTTTACATCGTCAGGCAAAATGAAAGCCGAAAGTAAAGACGCGATGCGAAAACGTGGCCTAAAATCGCCAGACCTTGCAGATGCATTATGCCTGACAATGGCATCGGACGCGACGACTGCATTATCTGGCAATAATAATAACTGGAATAAATCCATTAAGCGCAATTTAAAGGGAATTGCATGAAAAAAAAATTTTTAAATTTGTCACCTAAGATGAAAAATTTATTGATGGCTAGATGGATAAAGGAATATGTGCAACGCGGATTATCTTTGCAGGATGCACAACACGCCGCGAAGTGGAAGGCTGGCGAGTGGAAGCTCTCAGAAAGAATGCGTAACATACTGGCGTCAATAGACGAATTGTGATATGGTCGCATAATATACAGCAATGAGGTTTTATCATGAAAACGTGCAAGGGATGCCCTACCAAGTCAAACTGTAAGGCTAAAGGTATGTGCTTAAATGGCGGCTATGGTAAATAGAGGCGTACTGAATTTCCTCAATCAACTTGATGAGGGCAAGCGATCCAGACGCAATAGCTTTGCGGAGCGTGTGGCTAATTTCCTGACGCCTAATGACGAATTTGAATATCGCGGCGGATTATTGACTAATATGGACGGCACATCCGCAATGGATCGTATTGGTGAAAAAACAAGCTACGGCACGTTAGGACAAGCCAATTTTGCTGGTAATGATCCCATCACGTCGTTTCCCAATCAGATGCCACAAGGCACAACAGCTAGACGCGCAGATGGTACAGATGGCGAAATAGTGCGTAGCCTGATATTGCCAGTTGATGTTATGCAGGCGATTATGTCATCAAATCTTGCAAATAAGCAGGGATTTGTGGAGATGTTAGAGTACAAGATGAATAACAATCCAGAAAATTATAATATGATTATGTCTAAGCCAGATGGCTTATCTGAGCTAATGGCATTGTACGCCGCAACAAATGAGCCAACAACACCCAGCGAGGAAATATCACCTAGATTGCAACAAATGCTAGATGGAATTTTTAATGGGACTGCTTGACCAACAAAGTTACGCAGGCTACGCGAATGAAGGCCAGCGACTTGCAGTAGAGCCAATGAGCTTTACCCCAATGGACGCCGCAAAATTTATAGCTGAGGCCACGCCTATCATTGGCGACGCTATGGCGGCTAAGGAAATATATGACGAACTACAAAAACCAGATCCTAATCTTGGATATGTTGCAGTTTTGGGTGGCGCGTCTTTACTAGGTTTGATCCCACTTATTGGTGATGCGGCCTCTCCTGCCATTAAGAAAGTAGGCAAAGGCTTACTTGATATGGCAGATCGTATTGAAGTTGATCCAAGTGTGATGGGATCTAACTTTAGTAATTTTAAATTCAAAAAACCAGCGCCAGATGTTGGTAAACCATATGAAATGTCTGGAGAAAAACTTGCAGACGAATTGGAAAAAACACCAACTGCGTTTGGTTTTTTAAACCCAGATCAAGCATTGCCAGTTGGAGCAAAGTATACAAGTATTGAAAAACAGCAACCAACAGCATTGAGAAACCACACAAGTGCAGGGTTATTGTCAACAGAAACTGTAGAGCCAGAAATTGGAAGTATTTCAGATTTATATGGCAGAAACGTAATGTCTATTGTTGGTGATCAAACTGACAGAAAAACTGTTACTCACCAAAATGGTAAACGCCTATTAAATCCCGTTAAATCTATGGCAGGATTTAGATATGCAGATGTTGATGGTCAGGGTTATGCTGGAGCTAAAACAGCCACAAACAGTAAAATTAATGAAGCTATGAAGCACGACAAACCATACTTTATGTCTGCAATGATGGGAGATCAATCTGGAGATTTTGCTCAACATCAGGGAGATATGTTTGGTGAGGCGTGGAATCAACTACAAAATAGCAATAGCGCAATAACTGGCGAAAACGCTGTTAAAATAAATAATCATATAAAAAATATAAGTGTTCCTAAAAGTGTTACAGTTAAAGATGCCAATGGTAATATATTAAAAAACGCCAAAGGAGAAAATGTTAAAAAAACAATCCAATCCAAGCCATTTAAAGATTTAGATGTTGATGTTGAAGACCCAATGGCAATATTTAATTTACTAAATATGTTACCATCAGGTTCTCAAAGAGGATATTTTTTAAAAGGTATGGATAGGGCTGGGTTGTTTGATATGGGCGCTCCAACAGTTTTTGATGCCCGACTTGCAGTTGCAGATGCAAACCAAATAGGCATGGATTGGGGATCAGTTGGGTATCGAGGATTTACGCCAGATTTAGAAAAAGGTGTATTCCCTACAAATATTCAAAATTCTACAACGTATGACACTGGATATGATAAAATAGGAAATGCTCAAACATTTTTGCAAGGATCTCGTGGAATACCAGCCGCATTAATTTACAGAGATTTAGGTGCAGAACTACGTAAAAAAGGTACAGGCGGCGGTCTTTTAATGACTCCACCATTTTATAAAGTTTTAGAAAGTAGCCCTAAAAGAGCAATACAAAAAATTGATGATGAAATTTCAGAGGTTGGCGATACATTTTTAGAGATAGAAAGAACAAAAGGCAGAAGAGAAGCATTAGAATATGCTAACAAAATTTTATCTGGTGGGTATGGGCTACTATCTCGTTAATAAATATGATATATAGAAATAAAACTAGGGGCTAACCAATGCCAATAACAACATACTCAGAATTAAAGACGACACTCGCAGATTTTTTAAATCGTGATGATCTTACTTCTGTGTCTAGCACATTTATAACTTTGGCGGAGACTGATCTAAATCGCAGATTACGCCATTGGAAAATGGAAGCCAGATCCACTGCTGAGATTGATACGAAATACAGCGCGATCCCAGCAGATATGTTAGAGCCTATCCGCTTTCATATTACGAGTGGCGAGACAAACCCATTAGAATTAATATCGCAGGCAGAATTATTAGACAGGCAACAAAGAGCTGGCAACGTGTCTGGCAACCCAAGATACTACGCAATGACTGCTGGCGAACTACAAGTACACCCAGCGCCAGATGGCGTATACAATGCAGAATTATATTATTATCAGAAAATTCCAGCATTATCTGACAGTAATACAACCAATTGGCTTCTGGGCGAATATCCAGATGCTTATTTGTATGGAGCTTTGGTACACTCAGCCCCATATTTAAAAGAAGACGCTCGAATTACGACTTGGGCGGCTTTGTATCAAAGCGCTGTTGACGCAATTAATGCAGTCAGCGATCAAACTAAATATGGCGGCTCTGGTCGTCGTTTAAAAATAAGGGCATATTAAAATGAGTTTTTCAAACGATTTCGAAACAAGAGTATTAAACTACGTGTTTACTACATCATCAGTGACACGCCCTACTGCGTGGCACATTGCATTATATACAGCCGCACCAAGTGATACTGGCGGTGGTACTGAAGTAACTGGTGGTGGGTACACACGCAAGCCAGTTGCATTTACTGTATCTGGTAACACTGCATCAAATTCTGCATCTGTTGAATATCCTACAGCTACAGCAGGCTATGGAACAGTTACACACATTGGCGTATTTGATGCATCATCTGGTGGAAACTTAATTGCATACGCGGCTCTAACAACAAGCAAAGCAATTGATACTGGTGACGTATTTAGATTACCAGCAGGCGATCTTGATATTACGTTAGATTAATAAATGGCTGAATATCGTGGTGGATTTGGACAAAGTACATACGGCTCATATAACTTTGGGCTAGATGGATTTGTCACTGATGGAGCTGGTGCAGTTGTCTCTGTATCGGCTACAGCATCGTCTGCTATACGTGCCAGACTAAGTGGGTCAATTGTAATCACAGCGTCAGGCACGACTGCATCTGCTGGTCGTGATAGGAACGCAAGCGCAACGTCGTCATGCACATTATTTGGCGGAGTTTCTTTTGTATTTGACGTTGTTGGCTCGTCAACTATTGCGACAACGGCAAGTGCCACAGCCACATCTAATAGAGTCCAAAGCACTGGATCGACAATAGCCGCATCCGCAACAAACACGTCAGGCATGGAGCGCGTGCGTGAAGTTGCATCAAATAATGTTGTGGGCGTATCAAGTACGGCGTCTATTGGGTCAGACATTAATCAGTCTGGAGCAACAGTAGCTACAACCTCATCTGTCACTGCAACGTGCAATAAAGTTATGTCATTCGCTGGGGCAACATCAGCGTCAACGACAATAACTTGCAATGCAATTGAGAAGTGGGAAACAATACCAAAAGTAACAGAAATATGGACAGCCGCATGATGTTGCAATTTAAGCACTTTTGTGGCAGTATGCGATCAGCGCCTACTGCGTCTTTCTCTTACATTGATGAACGATATTAGGCCGAAAGGCCAACTATAGGAGCTTAACATGGCAGATACTACAACAACTACATATGGTCTGGTAAAACCAGAAGTCGGTGCGTCCGAGGATACTTGGGGTACAAAAATAAATACCAACTTGGATAACGTCGATAATCTGTTAGATGGTACGACGCCTGTCACTGGCATTGATATTAATTCTGGATCAATTGATGGGACGCCAATTGGTGCAAACTCTGCATCTACAGGCGCATTTACAACACTGGACGCAACTGGCAATATTACAGTTGGTGGCACTGTTGATGGCGTAGATATACAAACTTTAAACACTACTGCTAATGCGGCATTACCAAAAGCTGGCGGAACAATGTCTGGAGATATTAATGGTAATGGCAATAAAGTTTTATTTGCCAATATGTATTCAACTACAGGCGATCTACCATCAGCATCTACATATCACGGCATGTTTGCTCACGTTCACGCTACAGGTAAAGGTTATTTTGCCCATGCAGGAAATTGGGTCGAATTGGTAAATGCAAAATCACAGAATAGTATTACTATGTCGGGCGGTACTTCCACTATAGACCTGCAATCTGCTAATCATCATTATGTAACTATAACTGCAAATACGACAGTTGCATTTAGTAATAAAGATGCAGGACGCCAAGGCAATATTATATTTAAACAGGACGCAACAGGTGGCAATAGTTTTACACTGCCATCAGAATGCAAGACACCTGTAAATGGCGCGGCAATTGTGCAGGCCACAAATGCAAACGAGATCAGCGTGTTGTCTTATTATGTGTTGGACTCAAGTAACATATTGGTAAACTATATTGGGGACTTTGCATAATGTCTTGGTTCATAAATGGAGTAAAGGAGTGGTCAACTGATTATACCACTACGTTTAATACATCTCAATCTACTACCACTACGTTTAGTACATCTAAATCTACTACCACTACGTTTAGTACATCTAAATCTACTACCACTACGTTCAGTACGTCTAGGTCTACAACCACTACGTTTAATACATCTAAGACAACATCAGCTACTACTACTGCAACAACATATGGCAATACTAATAATAGTGGGGTATATGCGGACACTGGACGTTGGGTTGTGTATCAGTCATACAACGTATCTCATATGAATTATGTTCAAGGCCACTGGTACAATCAGTCTGAGCCTAACGAGAATACTGGTCGGCAGGATTTTGCTGATAACAGTAGCTCCAATGTAAACGTAATTACTGCTGATGGTTGGACATACTATAAGGGTAATGTATGGAACAATGAAATTGGTAGTTGCTGTGGTGGTATTAATTGGGTTTACAATAATATATTATACCGAACATCATCTGTTAACACTAGTTTCACAACTACATATAGTACGAGCGCGACTACAACCACTACATTTAATACATCTCAGTCTACAACTACGACTTTTAACACGTCGAGATCAACTACCACTACGTTTAATACATCTAGGTCTACAACTACGACGTTTAGCACGTCACGAACAACCGATAGGACAACTAATTTTTATGCTTAACTTATCTAAACCCTGCAAGCCTTGCGAAGAGGCTAAGAAAATAAAAGAGGCTAATAAAATACTGGATAGCGAAACAAATCGCACTATAGCCGCGCATTTAGAATTTAAAGGCGCTGATATTATTTGGTCAGATAAGCATGATCCTCTTTTGGAGGTGGAAGACTATATACGTCAAAAATTTAAAAAAATAGATTTAAATTTAGATTTTGATGTAACCGCCTCAGAGCCTTTAGCGTTTAATACTGTTAATTACACTACTTATGCAGGGCTTTTAATAATGCACCCTTTAAATTATGAGCAAAGCATTAGGCAAATGAGTGATGCTTATGCAGATGGTTTAAACAAAGGTCATATTAAGTTTATAACAGAACGAGAAGATTATTCTAAATATACATACAGATTTACAGCAGAAGAAAAACCAAAAGAGGCTTTAGTTGTCTTAACAGGTGGAAATAAATTAAAAAAGCATTGTTGCGTAGGTAAGTTAGATAAAATACTAAAAAAACATGGTCGTGATAATGTGATATTTAAGAAGCATCCTGTTTCTCAGGATGAGGTTTACACTGAATTAAGCGACTATCTTGGCGGCATTAATTTTGCAAACTCAAATTCTAATTTGTATGCTTTGATGGATAACTGCGAATATGTATATTCTACTATGAAAAGCGAAAGTGCATTAATTGCATATATAAAAAACAAAAAAGTAGACCATTTTGATCTATCCCAAAACAGGCACTTAGGCTCTTTTACCCATATAAATAATTTTTTATATACTACCCCTGACCCCCTAAAATGGGCAGATCAAGCATTTGCATCTGCAAAGTCTGGTGTGATACATCCTAGTATAGATAAAAAATGGAAAGAAAAAGTAGACGAGTACATTGAATATTTGCTTTTTTTACGAAATAAATATAAAATTGGATATGTATAGGAGAAAAAAATGTCAGAAACAGACACGCCCCACACACAGGCTGTAAGGGATACATGGTTAGCCAGACTATCAGGTGATTTGAGAAATGGTACATTAACAGAAAGTCAATCTGTGATTAATTACAGAAATACCTTGGGGGCAATATCTGATGATGCTAATTATGAAGATATAAATTGGCCAGAGTACCCAAGTGCCTAAATTAAAGTTTGAAACACACCAGAATATATTAGACGCTATACCTCACCCCAAGCCAGCTCTAAAGTTTGTTCCTAGTTGGTATAAAAATTTAAAAAAAGAATTTCAATGCCCTGTGTCGGAAGTCTCTAAAGTACCCACAATAAAGCAGTGTTTACCTGTAAGGGATTTTATTACAAGTGGCTATATAATCCCAGCTTGGTGCGACATGCACTTTAAAAAAGATAGTAAGGGTAGAATGCAAGCAGTTAATATGAAAACCCCCAAAGACTATAATAATATGTATAATATAGGTTTTGACGGACATGGTATTCAACAAGTTGAGGGAACGCCTTTAGAGGCGCTTTGTGATGGAGATAAGCTAATTAAATTACATAACCCTTGGATGATCCATACCCCAAGAGGATATTCTTGTTTTCTAATGTCCCCCTTTTATGAAACTTCTGATATTACTATATTACCAGCAGTTGTTGATACAGACAGGCATGTGACACAAGTTAACTTTCCATGTGTAATGCCATCTGATGAGGCGTTTGTGAAAAAAGGCGATCCTTTAGTGCAAGTCATTCCTTTTAAAAGGGATAGTTGGACAAGTGAAATAGGGGCTATGGATTTAAAAAAAGTAAATTCTGATACAGTAAGTTTTTTAACAGAAATAAAATCTATTTACACAACAAAGCTATGGAAACGTAAATACTATAGGTAACAAGATAAGAAAATAACTACATATTGTTCAAAGCGGCTAAAATATGCTATAGTAACAGCAACTTATAAAACGAGGTAAACATGCCACTAATACCACTAGACATCCCTGCTGGCATTTACCGCAACGGCACTGAACTACAAGCGTCAGGTCGATGGCGTGACGCCAACTTAATTCGTTGGGTTGACGGCACAATGCGCCCGATGGGTGGCTGGCGTACTCGATCAGACACGGCGGCAAACGCTAAAATTCGTGGATTAATTACTTGGATTGCGAATGACCAAGATCGATACATTGTTGGCGGCACATATAATAAACTTTACAGTTGGACATCTCAAGGTGTGCGCCACGACATAACGCCAGTTGGACTAACTAATGGTCGTGAAGACGCAGAGGCATTTACAGGATATGGCGGTAGTTACTTTGGGCAGTATGCCTACGGCGTAGCTCGTCCAGACACAGCGAGAATACAGCCTGCAACGTCTTGGTCGCTTGATACATGGGGTGAATACCTTGTCGCCTGTAATGAAGATGATGGAAAAATTTATGAGTGGCAGTTAAGCAATTCCACACCAGCCGCAGTATTAGCAAATGCGCCGACAAGTAATGAGAGCATCGTCGTAACTGAAGAGCGATTTTTGTTTGCATTAGGCGCAGGCGGAAATCAACGCAAGGTGCAGTGGTGTGATAGAGAAGACAGCTCCACATGGACGCCAGCCGCAACAAATGAAGCTGGTGACTTAGAGCTTAACACAAGTGGCAGAATTATGGCTGGCATACGTGTGCAGGGTCAAACTCTAATATTAACAAGCATGGACGCTCACGTAGCAAATTACATTGGTGCGCCATATGTCTACGGCATCGAGCGTGTCGGAGCGAGCTGTGGATTAATAGCAAACAAGGCCATAGCATCAGTTGATAAGGGCGCGTTCTGGATGGGTAATCACTCATTTTATGCATACGCAGGCGGCGCAGTGCAACAAATCGAAAGCGAAATATCAGACTATGTATTCTCCGATATAAATCGCGCACAAATATCAAAAACTTTTGCAGTGACAAACAGCACATACGGCGAGATATTCTGGTTCTACCCATCTGGATCAAGCACAGAAAATGACAGATATTGCGTTTATAATTATGTCGAGAATACTTGGTACATTGGTGAGCTAGGCAGAACTGCTGGTTATGATATGGGTACATATCGACAGCCAATTTGGGCAAGCGCAGAAAACAACAAGTTGTACGAGCATGAGATTGGCTTTGATTACGGCACACTTACGCCATTTGCTGAAAGTGGCTCGATTGCATTAGGTACTGGCGAGAATGTAATGTCAGTTACAGAAATGATCCCAGATGAGAAGACGCAGGGCGACGTCACAGTTACATTTAAGACGAGGTTTTACCCTAACGGCGAAGAGCGCTCATATGGTGCGTTCTCTATGTCAAATCCAACGTCGCTGAGATTTACAGGCAGGCAAGTTAAACTCAGGATTGACGCGGCTAACTTAGCTGATTGGCGTGTCGGAATAAATAGACTTAATGTTACGGCTGGTGGGGCGAGATGAGCGAACAGCAACAAAAAGCCCCAGACGTCATTGGCAACGATTGGCGGACGTGGGGTCGCAGGCTTGTTCAGCATTTATCACAAACTCGATCCACACTGGTTCAGCAGAACGGCGAGGAAAGTGCATCTGAAAACGGCACAATAATGTGGGATAGGGCAAACCTATATCCAGTTATAAGTAAATCGGGAAATTTTCGTGAAATTGTCGTAAAAAATGCAATTCCTGCATCGAGCGTGGGTGTAGCTGGCGATAAGGCTGGATTAATATCTTGGGATGCATCATATATTTATGTATGCACAGCATCACACGATGGCTCTGCACATATTTGGAAGCGTGTGACATTAGTAGGTGGCTCATGGTAATTGACGAAATTATTGAAAATTGCAGGGAATGGATCGAGGCCGCTTTGGAGTATTCTGGCGGTACTCACGATTTTATTCATGTAGTTGAAGGTATTAAGGCAGGCACAATGCAACTTTGGCCTTCACCAAGGGGGTGCATCGTGTCTGAAATTGTGGTATATCCTAAATTGAAGCAATTAAATATATTTCTTGGCGGCGGCGAGTTGGATCAAATAATGGATATGCACACTGACGTAATTAATTGGGCAAAGGCTCAAGGGTGTTCTGCATTGACGATGACTGGTCGTGCAGGATGGAAAAAACCACTATCGGAACATGGTTGGGATCAACTGCATTCCTCATACATTAAGGAGTTAACATAATGTCAGGCGGAAAAGGTGGCTCAACCACTTCACAAGTAACAGTACCAGCATATATAGAAAATGCGGCTAAGGCCAACTTAGCAAAAGCTGACGCAATATCTCAGGTTGGATTTACACCATATTACGGCGCGGATGTTGCGGCTTTTAATCCAATGCAACAGGCGGCGTTTCAAAATACGGCTGACACTGCAAATGCATTTGGTATGGCTACACCGACAAGCCCGACAGATATTATGGGCAACATGGGTGCGCCACAAACTTACGCAAATGGTGTGACAGGTTACTCGTCAGCTCCAATGTTCCAAGATGCAGTGGATACGTTAGGTTATTTTAGGCCAAACCAAAAAGCTCTATTGGATAGTTTCTTTGTAAATCCTTACACTGGATTTGATCCAAGTGGCGCTTACATGGCAAGCCCAGCGAGTGGTGTTTCTTTGGAGATGCAGGGACAAAATCCAAGTTTTAGGGCTAACACCACTGACTATGGTGCAAACAGCTCATATTACAATAATCCTACTGGCGGATTTGCAA
>Ga0098046_1000591_pt1 | contig 13081 bp, 10 predicted proteins | sample 11BtaG_FD_77067 | JGI IMG/M metagenome (GOLD analysis project Ga0098046, IMG submission 77067) | Marine viral communities from the Subarctic Pacific Ocean - 11B_ETSP_OMZ_AT15265_CsCl metaG | ecosystem: Environmental > Aquatic > Marine > Oceanic | place: Pacific Ocean | collected 2015-01-16
ATTAAATTTTGTTATTCTACCAAAAAATCCTTCATAATTTCCATCTCTCTTCTTTTTTTCCTTCACAATTTTTGTGGCCATTTCAGAATAGGTAGGTTTTGTTGATGTGCTTGAATTCATTTGATCAAATAGATAATCAAAAGGTAGACTTGATGATGTATCTAAAGACTCAAGACCACCATTATTATCTAAATATGTTGAATGGCCAAATTCTAATAAAACCGTAAATCCAGGTCTCATATAAAGGATATCAATTATTGCAAATTGCTCAGGGCTAAAAGCTTTAATATTTACTGTAGCCTGAGCTAAAGCTCCATCATTTTTATATTCAAAATCTACATTAGTTATACCTGGGGGTGGGATGTATCCTCTACCGTAATTAATACCTGTACTATTATAACCCCACCCATAAGCTGAAGAAAATTGATCTGGTTTATTTCCAAATGGGGCTCCAGATACATTATTAGCACCAGCTATTGGGGTAGATGTATAATTGCCCTTACTATCTCTAGTATATGCTGTGGGGGTTCCTAGTAATATACATTTTTGAGCTAATTTTTCACCCATCCATTCTTTAGAAGGAGTACCATCAAATAATCCATTTTCTTTTATTTGTTGAGCAACACTTTTTCCTGGGATTTCTGTATGTCTAGAGTTGTATTGTTTTGTTATTTCTTTAGTGGCTACATCTTGATCAATACCTATCTTCACCATATCCTTTACTTTGTTATCAATGGTTTTCTTTTTAGTTTTTTCTTCTCTATCTTTAATTTCTGAATCACTTTCAATAACAACTGAACTTGCTAAACGGATAAAGGGAGTTGCAGTCATAAAAGCTTCCCGGGATTTAGTTTTAATGAGATCATCCCCAAAACCTTCCCCTAACGCTTTTTGACGTATTTTAACTTGGTCATTTATAAATTTTTTAAAAGGTCTTCCAATAATCCCCATTTACTTTTTATTTAATTGGTTATAACTTCTTAAAATTCCGTTTATATCTGTTGGTATTCTAATTTGAATACCTTCTTTTAGAAAAAGAGAATCAAATTTTATATAATTTGGATTTGCAATAGCTATAACCCAATATAAAGTAACATCTTGATAAAACTGCTCTGCTAATATATCTAATCTATCACCCCACTCAGTAATTACCCAAATATCACTAGAACTTTCAGGTATTTCCGGATATCTTACATTTGTATAATATAATGTACGTAAAGGACCTGCAATAGGATTTATATTTCTTAATTCTTTTATGCCTTGATATCTATCCATAATTAATATTTCTTTTGGTATGGATTCTGGATTTGCTGGTAAATATCTGTACCTAAATATTGAGGTGAAACATAGGTAGCATCTGTTGTATTAAATGTATTAAACTCTTGTAATTTTAACACTCCCAACTCCTTTTGCTCCTTTGCCTTTGCTGCTGCTGCTGCTGCAGCTTCCGCTGCTTTAGCGTCTGCTTTTGCTTTTTCTTTTGCTGCATTTTCTTTAATTTGTTCTTGTTTAGCAACTGCTATTGCTTGTTCATCTGGCATTTGCATTCCTCTATTCCAATTAGTTCCATTTTTTGCCTGTAATTGGATAAATTTAGTTGCACCCTTACGAGCTACATCATATTGTATTGGTATAAATTCAAATCCTGTTACTTTAATCATATGTGGTAATTCTTTAACTTCTGAATCAAATTGTCCATTTGCTGCTATATTTACTCCTATTTCCCATGGAGATTCTTGGGGTATAGTATACGTAATAGATTTAATGATTCCAAGTTGATTATAAACATACCCACCAACTGATAGTCTTGCTAAATTGCCTTTCATAAACCCTCCAGATGAATAATCAGGAGCTAAGCCTGAGGCTAAGTAATTTAATTTTTTATACATAGGAATTAATTCACCTTTTGAAGAAGCGTGAACTGTCCATCCCATACTAATATTCCTATTAAATCCTTTATAATTGTAAAATTTATCACCTCTACCTACATATTGGACATCACTCCAATCTGCTGAATATGAATCTGAAAATTCATCAATGTAAGCTCTAAATTGGATGAAATTTGATGTTCCACTTCCATCATTTTTTAATAAACCAATTGTAAATTTACATAAATCATTACCAAAATTTTCATCAGCACCATTAACAGTACCATGCTCTGGAGATGTACCACTATAAAAAGGGCGAGAATTAATTAAATCCATTCCTTTTTCTTGTACTTCGTAAGTATAAACATCTCTAGCTTTTCCAGGATTTCCTACACCTACTCTGTTATCAATAACACGATCAGGATCAGTATAATCTGGGGCTAAAGACATTATCCTTGATGTGTCTGAACCCTCTAATAATGGTGTTCTAAAATCTTGAAGTGTAGGGTTACCTGATAATTTTCCAACATTTGATGGTTGAGAAATTAACATTTCCTGGGTCCATGTTGAAGAATTATTTTTTGCTTGTAATGGAGTTGTAGTAGGCCAAGTATTTCCTTCAATTGCAGGATCATACACACTAAAACCATTTGCACCAAAACTATAAAGACTAAAGTCCATATTCTGATTTATCCCTGATGCCTTATCTACATTTTTAGTGAGGGATTTATATAATTCAGTTGCACTATTCCTTTTATTATATTTATCTAAACTATCATAAATATTTGGGGTTGAACGGTCATTCCTCCACCACTCTCCAAGCCCCCCAACTGTTGATACATTTGTTATTAAATTGTTATTTAAAACGTAAGGACTAATTCCACCTTTTGTTAAAATATTTTCATCATTACTATCAGTAAAATCTGAACTTGTAAATTGGGTTTGAAAGGTTTGTAAGTAAGGGTGAGTAAAGTAAGGGTTTGCAAGATAATCACTTGTTGTGGTAATAAGTTGATGTTTTTCTTTAGAATCATCAATTTCACTAGGTTTTCTAGCTAACGCACCTTCATCTTTATTATAAGTTCTACTTACTTTATACCCTTCAGTACCTGTTGGGTCAAAATCATCAGATAATTCTTTAAGGTTTAAAAGAGTAGATTTTGCTGCTAATTGAGTAGCTCTGTAAAGTGTAAGATTATTAGCAGTATTATAAGCTCCTGTAAGAATTTGACTATTTCCTTTTTCTCTACCATAAAAGAAATCTTGTTGTTGCTTACTACCTTTAGCTAAGGGGTTGTTTATTCCTGTTCTTTGACCAAATGGGATTTGAGTTTTTCCTACTCCTAATATAGATCCAGGACCACCACCATAGTCTAAAACAATTGTATCATCTGTAACTTGTTGTTGTTTATTATACCAAATATTTAATAATCTATTAGTAAATTCTCCTTCTACTGTAGCAGGTTGGGGTTCTTCTAAATATCGTGGAAATGGGTTTGCAGTAGGTCTAAATCCTTCTGTTCCTAGTATTAAAGGATCATTTTCAAATACATCATGAAGTGGATCTAAAACACCTGGGGTAGCTGCAATTTCTTTTACATCATTTGAAGAAGCTTGATTATTAAACTTTGCAACAGTTTCATATTTCATTAATCCCCCATTAACTCTTTGTGCTTGATAACTATCATTATCAAGACCTGGAGAAAATGGGTTTAATCCTAGTAAATTTAAATGTGTTCCTGAAAAACCAGCTCCAGATTGAAGTATAGTTGATGTTGGGAGATATAATCCTTGATTAACAGTACCTCCTGCGGTACCTAATCCTTTTGAAGCTTCAGTTTTTACTGAATTTCTAGATAATACATTTTGTTTTGCAGTAAATAATAAACCGTTAGGGGATTTTAAGTCAAAAAACATTTTGGTTAATCGACTTACATCATCTATAGCTTTAATAGGAGCCATTAACCCCCCACGTAGTAGGGAATCTGGGCCTCCAGTATTAAATATATTGGATGCATCTTCATCATAGTCTGGGATAGGTTTAACAACATAAGGTTGATTACTATACCCCCCTCCAGGTTTATCTGATGCTTGTCCTAAACCAAACTTTAATGACCTGAAATCTGTTTTTAAGTCAATTAAAGCCATATGTTATTTTTTTAAAATGTCATTCCCTCAGGTGCATTGTCTCTATAGTTATAAGCTGGGACTGCTCCGTTTAGGTCTAATTCTGATGGTGATGGTTTATCAGCAATAAATGGGAGGTTATTGATGGAATAAGTATCATGTAATTTTGATAATGCAAAATCTGGTACTGTTGGAGTTGCTCCATCTAGTTCTGATAAAACTGATCCACCTGATGTTCCTGTTAGTTTGTTTAATAATGATGTTGCCATAATTTTATATTTTAATTGTGTTTTGTTATAAATATTAACCCATTGTAGAAGATGATAATTGAAGTGTTTTTCCTACTTTAGATCCATCAATAAATACATCTCCTCCAGCTTCTACTAATGCTATTAATTTTTCTAAGTTTTTATTTACTTTTTCCATCCCTCCTTCTTTTTTATCCTCACCTCCAGCTGCTCCTCCTCCAATTAATCCTGAATTTATAAGTGATGATAATACTGGTAATGCTAAAACACCCGCTACTCCAACAGCAGTTAAACCTCCTGCTAAATCGTATAAACCTGAAGCTGCTACTGATAATCCTGGGGCTATAGATGCTAACTGACTAATACCAGCCATTGTACCTGCTACATTTGCATCTGCTAATTGACTAAATGCAGCTGCTAAAGGCATTATTGCTACTCCTAAAGCTAATAATCCTAAAATACCAGCCCCAAATAAGAACATAGTAATTGGATTTGTAAATATTAAACCTAAAGCTAATACTGAAAGTCCTAGAATTGGTATAGCTGCTGAAAATGCTAAAATAGATGCTGCATCTACACCAGCTAATAAACTAAAAGCATATGCTGCTGGGATTAATGCTACCCCCATAATACCCATTGCTAATGCACCTTTTATTATATCTCCACCTACTTTACCCATAGCAGCTACAGTAAGACCAATTGCAGATATTCCTGCGGAAAATGCTATCATTAATACTGGATCTGTTCCTGCTATCATAGTTAAAGCTTTAGCAAACCCAGCACCCATTGAGAATAAAGCTATACCTAATGCTACTCCACCCATAATAACTTTTCCGGCTTGTTTCCCTATAGAAGCTAAACCATCACCTAATCCTTCTAAGAATTTTTTAATACCAGAACCTTGTTTAGGATCTATACCTTTTGTTTTATCTGCTGAATCTGCTATACTTTTAGCTCCTTTATCTAATCCTTTAGGTACTTTAAAAGATTGTTTTATTCTACCTACTAATCCTCCTCCTCTTTGACCACCTGCTTTAGCTCTGCCACCTCCAGGCATAAATTGTCCTCCTTTATACATTTTACCCATTAACCCTCCAGCATTTTTAAAACTTTTTAACATTTCTTTAGCACTTTTTACAGAATCTTGTAAGTTGTTTTTCAATCCAACTGAACCTTTTATAACCTTACCTACCATTACTACTCCTATTGCAGTTATTAAAGGATATAATATATAAGATTTGGATAAAATAGTGGCAAATAATCCTACAACAGGAGCTAATGCTTCTTGCAGTTTACCTATTGCAGTATTAAATTGTTCTTGAACTTCTAAACTTTTTATTTGATCATATTGTTGTTGTTGAGCTGCTGTTAAAGATTCTCTATCAAGACCAGCTTCCATTTCTTTCATCATGAGAGATTTAGCTAGTTCATCTCGAGTCATACCCACTGCTTTGGCTTGTGCTTCTTGTTGAATACGATTCATTCTGCTAAAACTAGCCATAGTAATGCCTTGGTTAGCTAATTCATTTGCTACCCCTGCTAAATCATTATCTAATGCTAATTGTCGTGCTTTCTCTAAATTAAGGTTTTGACCAGTTAATAATTCAGCTTCCATTTCAGCCGCAATTGAAGATTCAAATTGTAATAATGAACCTGCAATTTTATCAACACCATCTAAAGTCATTCCTAAACTTGCAGCCGCAGTTGCAGCTTTTGCTAATTCACCTGGATATCCTGCATAACTAGCTGCTATACCTGCAGATGTATTAGCTACATCTTCTAAAACTTTTTTACCGTTAATTGCAGAATTATTTTGGGCATTCATAGCATTAACACCATCAAAAATAGCATTGTTATTGTCTTCAACAGACATCCCATGTACTTTGGATTGCATTGCTAATGAATTAGATTCTTTAGCTGATAGTCCTATTTGCTTAGTCATTAAAGCTACTTCAGTAATGTCTTCTTTTGAGAAAACATTAGCAGCATTCATTCCTAATTCTTTAGTTAATTCAGTAGCTGCAGCAATATATTCAGAACTTAAAAGGAGTTCTGTATTTAAGTCATCAAAAAGGGGTACTGTTTGTCCTGTTTGTCTTTGAAATTCTGTTTGGGCCTTATCTACAGCTAAAAACCCTTTAACCAGAGCTCCAATAATTACTGTTGGATCTGTTAATGTGCTAAAAAGATTTTTAAAACCACTTCCAATTCCTTTCAGTAATACACTAAGTCTTGATACTTTTCCTCCAGCTTCAGCTGCATTGTCTGCAAATTCTTGCATGTCAGCTGCCATTTCATCAACTTTAAGTGCTTTAGCAAATTGGGGAGAAAGATCAGTAAGTCCTTTAAGTAAACCACCAGCCACACCCATAGCTTTATTAGCTTCTTTTCTTTGTGCAACTTGTTCTTCTACTTGATCTAAAATCCCTTGTTCCCTTTTAAATTTATCGTTAAGGGTAGCTAATAATTCGTCTTCAAGGTTAGTAAGATTGTTCTTTTTCGTAATACTTTGTGCAAGTACTTTTAATTCTTCAACTGCTATTCTAGCTTTTGAAGCCTCTTTATCAAGTTGTTTGTCTGTAAGACGATTTAGACCTTCTTGTTGTTGGTATAACTTTGTTGTTGCTGCTGTTAATTTAGTTAATTGAGAAGAAACTTCACTTTCTAAAGTTATTTTTTTTCCTGTTAACCTATTGACATCTTTCATCATGTCAGTGTAGGATCTCAGACCATCAGCCATTTGTTCTTCTAAAGAAATTGTTTCTTTAAGATTACTATTAAGTTCCTTCTGGTTATTTATGTCTTCTCTACTAGCCACTAGTTGATTTTATTATAAATATAGGAAGGCATCATTTCTTTGATGCCTTCGCTGTATAAGTTGGGGGTTTTTTTATATGTTTTAAATGTTCAGGGGCTTTAACTTTACCCTCAGAATCTATCACAGTATCTCCACCTGAAGATTTGCCTGTGGCTTTTTTCATTTCTGCTGCTTCTTTTTCGTAATGTTCTCTCATTTTATTAAATGTAAAATTACGAAGCCAAATAGGCATGTTATATACGGTATGCCAATCATACCCTCCATTCCCATGAAACACTATCTCATGGATCTGGGCGAATAATGAAATTCTATAGGTTTGCGTCAGGCCAAAAAAAGTTGACAGTAATGGGAATCTCGACGTCCTCCTCACCGTCACTTAATTCCACTTGTGTTAATAAATTCACGTCAGGTTGGTGTCCTGCTATGTGTTTTCTAAATGCCCTAGCATCCATCGCTAAAAAGTATGTATCTACAAATTCACGCACTGTTTTACGTTCAGAATCTCCATTTACAGAAAGAATCATTTGTTTCATACGTGTAGAAATCATTGGATCTGATTTTTTATTAATTTTTTTCAGACCTTTAATTTCAGCTTCTATTGCCATCTCATCTTTATGAGATAATAATTTATATGTAATTTCTGTACCTGAATTAGGCAATGTGTATTGGAATTCATTTACTCCTTTAGTAATAGAATTTTCATCAAATTCCTTATTTTCTAAAGTACTTAAATCAACTTCTACTTCTTCTCCCTTATATTCAAATTTATAATCTTTACCATATCCTAAGACACGAGCTGCAATCATAACTGCATTTTTATCTCCTACAATAAGGTCATTGTAATTGCATTTTGTTACAATTAATGCTTTTAACAATTTATCTAAAACTGTTCCATTTTGAATATATGATTGGTTTGAAAGAATATCTTCTTCCTTTGCAGTCATATATTTCATCTCAATCTTACCACTTGATAGGGGATTGTCTTCGGGATAAATTAACCCTTTAGAGGGCAATTCAATTGTTTCGGTTGGAAACTTAAAACTTTCTTCACTCATAATTTTTATTTGTTATAACTTTAATACGTGTATACATACTAACGATACAAAAGAGCTTGACATAAGCCAAGCTCTCTTTAAAAATATTTAACAGTTTTTTTAGAAATTTAATACTGCGTAATCTATAGATAAATTTAAATTAACAGTTTGGGCTTGAGCATCTGTATCCCAATTATATCCATCAAATGTTGCTTCTAATATAAATGCACCTTTTAATACCCATTCAGAAACTACATCACCAACAGGACCTAATACATTTACAGTGATATCTTTTTTATAGAAATCACTATAACCATCTCTACCTGTTACTGATTCGTGGTGTAATCTTACCCACTCCATTACTGCTTGAGCTCCAGAGGGTGTAATTGGATCGTAAAGTTTCATTGATACGTCTGCCCATTTAGATTTACCTTTAACTTTACGTTCTACATTGATGTGGTTTAAGGTAACTTTTTCTTGGGTGATTTTCACTTCTCCAAACTCTTTAATCATATACGATGGGATTCCATCTACATACATGATAAACCTATTTGCTTGTTTTGGTTCAAATGCTGTGAAAAATATTTCGTTTGGATCTAATACTGCCATTTTATTTTTTTTTATTTTTTTTATTCAATTATAAATATTATACCTTTAAACTCTTACGCTGGGAAAGTTGCTCCAGTTGGAAGAACATTAAAATCTAAGTAAATGAATTCAGCTGTTTTAGTTGGTTGTAAATAAATAGCACCTACTAATTGGTTTCTATCAATAACATCTGGTGTATTGTTAGTAGAATCCATTACTACCTTAAAGGCATATAAACCTTGTCTTTGTTGTACTGATTCCAAATATGGATTTACTTGACTTAAGAATTGATTTCTTGTAGCTGCTGTGTTTTGTTCAAATACTAAGTTATCAGAAATTTGAGAAATATAAGATTTAAGAGCAATTAATAATCTTCTAACATTTACTCTATCTAAAGCACTTGCTTGTGTTTGTAGTGTTTTTTGCCCAAACACTGTAACACCTTGTCCTGGGAAAGTTGCTAATGGATTTACTTTATTAGTGTATAAAGTATCTCTATTAGTTTGAGTTAATTTTCTTTCTGCTTGTCTTACTACTCCTAATCCACCTCGGTTAATACCTGCTGGTGCAAACCATGGTTCACTTACTCTATCAGTAAATGCGTAAACTCCCGGAATTAAAGTTGATGCTGGGACCCATTCTAATTTATCTGTATTTGGATCAATCATTTGAACCCAAGGCCAATATGAAGCAGCATATGAAGTATCTAAACTAGCAGCTGTGGTAGATGTTGCTGTTATAGATGAACCATAATTTTCAAGATCCATTACTATAATTGCATCCCCTCTATTTTCAATATTAGCAATTAGCGTATTTAATGGGGTTTTGTGAGTTGCATTCGCATATATTAATCCTGGGGCTGTGATTATGTTATAAACGTATTCATCCGCGTTTGCTAATAAATTAATAGCATCTGTATAATCAGAAGCTGCGAGACCTTGCGTATCTCCATTATTAATATTTTGGAAGAAATTATCTCCTGTTCCTGTAATATTACCATCAGCATTTCCAAATGAACCACTTTGGGCTACTGGAATTGAAGCAGTATATGCTGTATTTACAGCTCCATTATTATCAAAATAATCAGGTGTTTTTACATTTACTGATTTTAGTCTTATATATCTTGAAGTATTGGCAAAAGATCCTGTTGTTTGTAAATATGGATCAGATGAACCAGCTCCTAATAAATTAGTTGTTGTGTCACCAATTATTCTAGCAATATAATTAGATGATTTTGGATCTAAAGAAACATTAGTAAATGATTCTAATACTGATTTATTTTTTGTTGTATCATTACCTTGTCTAATAACTAAAGTAAATACACCTCTTGCAGTGTTTGGTGATGTAATTTCCCATCTTAAGTTATTTGATGTTCCATCTGCTAATACACCGCCTGCTGATTCAGCAGATGTGCTATTCATTATAGTACCTTCAGCTAAAGTTTCTAACACAAAGATATCTTCTGTTTCTTGAATATTTCCAGCTGCTAAAGTAAGTATTAAATCTGTACCTGTACCTCCAGTAGCTCCTAATGAAGCTGATGGGATTGTGATTGTTTCACCTGAAACATATCCTGATCCTGTAGAAGTAACTGTTATTGAAGATAATGTTGTATCATTTGATAATACAAATGTAAATACAGCACCTGTACCCGATAAACTTGCTGTTCCTGTAACTCCAGCAACTGTACCAGTTCCACCATCAGCATCAAACGAATTTGTTGTGAATGTTTCAACACCACTAACTAAACCAGTATTACCTTCTACCATAGAAGAAGTTGCAGGACTAAATGATCCTGATGCTACTCTAGTTACAATTAATGATGTACCTCCATTTTGAAAGTAATTGTAAGCTGAAATTGATGTTAAAAAGCTATATTGATCAGAAGCGCTAGAAAAAGTTGCTCCAAAATTAGCTAAGTACTCACTATAAGTTGTTACTAAAGTTGGAATATTCACTTTACCTAGTACCGTAGGACCTATTAAAGCAGCTCCTGCTTGTACGGGTTGTGATGTAATTTGAGATTGATCATTTTCTCTTGCTAATACACCTGGTGATAATAATGTTTCTGCCATTTTATGATTGTTTTATGATAAATATATTAAAGTTCCTCAAAATTTATTCGGTTGGTAAAAACTCACCAGATTCTAAAGAAATGGATCCTTTTCCATACTTTTCTTCTAGTTCTTTAGCTAAAGACATTTCTTGTTGTTGGATATCAATAAATTGTTGTTTTAAATTATTTTTTGAAAACTCTAAATTCATTATTTGAATTTCTGTTTCTCCTAAAACAAGTGTTAATTGTTGAAAACGAGATTTTAAATCTTTTAAATTTTTAATTTCTTCTTCAGTTAAAACTTTTTTTTCCATTTTGTTTATAAATATTAAGTTATTTGTTAAAAGTACATTATTTGGTAATGAAACTCTAAAGATGGGTTACCACCACCACCACCACCACTAACATCCATAAATTCTAATACTCCAGTTAAAGGATCTAAATCAACTGTAACTTGGGGGGCTACTGCAGAAATAGATGGTGAATTCCCCATACCTGTAAAAATGAAAGCATTTGTACCAAGTGTTTTTCCTAATAATTCACTACCACCACCAGCATTAGAAAATTCTGTAATGGTTTTAGATCCTGCCGATAATACTGCAGTTCCAATTATTAATTTAAAAGATTTAATAGTTGAGGTTCCGTTATTAATTGAAACTGATCCTGATATTTCAGATACAGAGCCACTAAAATTAGTTGCATATACTGTATCTACATTTTTAGTAGGTGAACCTATATCATAGGAATCATCTGCTATTGGTGTGAAGTCTCCAGTATTACCTATTTCCCAACGGTCAGTTCCATCTGTTTCAAAAGAAATAGTTCCATTTACTCCTGTATCTGTAACTGTAACATTTGAGTTTAATTGGGAAATAGAATTGCTACTACCTGCCCCTCCAGCAGTTGTTTGAGAAGTTCCATCTGCAAAATCAATTTGAGAAGCTGAAATTGCTGAAGCTGATATTTCTGAAAATATCCCATTGCCTGAAGAACTTATATTACCTGATGCAGATATCTCTAAAAATATACCATTACCTGAAGCACTTATATTTCCCGATGCTGTTATGTTGGTAAAAGTTTGTAAAGAACTTGAATAGTAACCTCCGTTTAAAGCTGCTATTGCTGTAGTTGATAAAGAACCAGAAATGTCTGAAGATATTTGGTTTGAACTACTAACCATACCATTAAATACATTAGCATATATAGTTCCACTTGAACTTATATCACCTGATGCTGTAAGATTACCATCAATATCAACACTACCTGTTGTATCTAAGGATCCTGAAATTTTGATTGTATAATCATCAATACCTGTAAATGCATCTACAGATTGTGACACATTCCAAGCTTCTACAGGTTGCCCTGTAGTAATATTTGATTTATCTAAAAGTTTTGCCATTATATTTTTGTTATAAATATCAAGAAAGTTTTATTCTTTCAATAGATTTAATTATTAATTCAGGGGTGATGGTTTTAGTACACTCAAACTGTTTATCTGTATTTTTATTTTTAGGGCACCATTCCCAATCACTAGGGTCTAATTTTTCTTTATTATAACAGCTATTGCAAATATTAAGATCAGGTGTAAATATTCTTTCACAGTCTTCAAATTCACTAAAAGGGGCACTAAATCCTGATATTAGTATGGTTTTTTTATTTAATGCCCAATTTAACCAACTTAAACCACTACCTATACCTATAAAAAATTCAGCATTCATCATATCATTAGCCCTTTCAGCTAAAGAATAATCTCCAGTTTTATCAATTACCCCTGTTAATGTGCCTCCTAATTTAGAATCATGCCATTCATCTCCTAAAGGTTCTTTAGTGATCATTACAACTTTATAACCTTCATTATTTAAATAATCAATTATAACTTGCCAACCTCCGGGGTAATTCCAATACTTAGCATGCGCTGAACCGTGTGGAGCTATTATTACATATTTTTCTTCAATAGCAGAGCCTGTGTTTTTGAATGTAAGTTTTGGTTTTAATTCATTATAATCTACCCCCAAAACATCAGCACTACATTCTTGCAAACTATATTTTCTAAAATCACTAGGATTAGCTTCATAATTTATAGTATTATCCTCATTATAATGCCATCCAATTTCATACATAGCATATAAATTGAATACTTCAGTTCCTGGTTTGATAAATGTAATATTGGGATAATTTTCTTCAAACCATTCATTATAAAATGTAGAAATAATTAATTCACAATTATGTTTTTTTCTAAATTCTTCAGCATATGGAAACCATGCTAAAGTGTCACCTATTGCCTTTGATGCAAAATGCATATAAACTTTTTTACCTTTTGCATTATAGTAATGTTCATATAC
>Ga0098046_1000601_pt1 | contig 13002 bp, 17 predicted proteins | sample 11BtaG_FD_77067 | JGI IMG/M metagenome (GOLD analysis project Ga0098046, IMG submission 77067) | Marine viral communities from the Subarctic Pacific Ocean - 11B_ETSP_OMZ_AT15265_CsCl metaG | ecosystem: Environmental > Aquatic > Marine > Oceanic | place: Pacific Ocean | collected 2015-01-16
GTCACTACACGCATTAACCATTGCAGCTGTGTCACCAATACAAGGTATGAAAGCCTTAGGTCTAGCAGCACCTATGTTGATTATTACTAAATTACCAGTTGGACCTACTCGTAGCCTAGCAATAAAAAGGTTAGCTAAACTTAAACTTATTGATGAGGATGAACTAACCAATTTAATCAGGTATATTGATGAGAGTGGTCGTAACATTATTGACACACAAATCTTAGAACTTCAACAAGCACAAAAGTTTGGTGCTTCAAGTACCCTTACAGGTAAAGCTGCCGACAATGCTAATAAGTTTTTAGATAAGTCAACCTTCTTATTTAAGGAAGGTGAACGAGCTACACGTATGTCATCTCTTACCACAGCTTTTCTAGAACATAGAGCTAAACGTCCATTAATTGACCCACTGTCACCTGAAGGTAAACTCTGGATCACTAACCGTGAACAAGATTTGTCATTCCGTATGACTACATCTTCACGTAGTTTCGCACAGTCAGGTCCTATGAGAGTACCTACACAGTGGTTATCATTTTCTTTACGAGCATTAGAGAATATTACAGTTGGTCGTAACTTCACAGCTGGTGAACGTATACGTATGTTTGCTGCAATGGGGCCGATGTTCGGTTTAACAGGTTTAGGCTTAGGTAAATCTGCAGGTTATGTCACAGAAAAATTAGGGTATGACCCACAAGACCCTGAGACTGTCAAGATGTTTAACCGTATTAAGTATGGTACTATTGATGCCCTACTGTCTAATCTGTTAGGTACTGAGACAGCCTATGCTACTCGTGTAGCTCCTGTAGACCAGCTTGTAGACACATACCGTAAACTTTTCGATGATGAGTTTATGACAGTAATTGCTGGACCATCAGGTGAAATTGCAAGAGACATGTACAAAGTAGCTACATCAGCTTTTTCTGCTATGTTCAAAGGACAAGGTGAGTTAGCTCGTGAAGACTTAACACAGTTATTGCGTAACCTTTCTACTGTAGATAAAGCTGTTAAGATAAAAGAACTAATTGAGACAGGTAATTACAGAAGCCGTACTCGTAAACTATCAGTTGGTGGTTTAGACCCTGAAGCTGCAGCTGCAGTATTGATGGGTGCAACACCAGCCCCTGTACAAAACTTCTATGATTTAAACGAAATGATCTACAAAGAGACTAAAGTTGTACGTGATTTCGAAAAAAGAATGAGAGCTAAGTCCGATTATGCCATAAGGCTCTTGACAGAAGGCTCTAAAGATGATATGCTAAAAGGTGAGAAACTCTTCTACGAGATAAATGATGAGCTTTGGGCACAACCCTTCTCGAATCAAATAAAAGTACAGATTCAGAAGAGACTTGCACGAGGTGAAACCTTCCCTGACATGATAAAAAATGCTACAAGATTAGGTCTTGAGTATGATGCACAGGTTTTCCAACAACAACAACAATAAGGATAGGTAATTATGGCAGGTTTTGCTATGGATTTAGGTGACGAAGGTACAGCCTACGAGAAGGGTGTCAATGCACCCAGTGCCAGTGCTTCCGCAGCTGCAGCACAAGGTATGGCTAACCTGACAAAAGGGTTGTTTGGTGCTATGGACTCATACTCTAAAGCACAATCTAGAGGAAAACCTACAGAAGCCTCTTTAAATAAAGCTGGCTTTGCTAATTTTGTCACACAGTTAGACAAACTTAAAGGTGTAACTGACCCAACACGACTTAAGGCTGGAATCAACTCAGCTATATCTTCATATGAATCTTTAGGTTTTCAAGTAGGTGATCCTGAAGCTGATGCTGTATTCAGACGTACAGGTGTTGACATAAGTTCTCTAACCTTTAACCCTGCTATGGCAGCAGCTGAAGCAGCTAACAAACAGTTAATAGAGAACCCTGCTTATATGTTCCTAGCTGAACAAAAGTTAAGTCAATCAGGTAAACCTTTCACAAGTCAAGATGTAGCCACTATAGCTTTAAACGATATGAAGGCTTCTGAAGCTGCTGCATTGTACATAACGTCAGCATCTAATATATCTAAGATGGAATTCCAAGAGTCATATATGCCTCATGCTAACAAAGTACTACAGAACATTAGAGCTATTGCTTTAGTAGGTCTTCAAGCTGAAATAGCTGGTGGTGATGTTAGCCCTGAGTCAATGGTTCAGTTAAGAACTAGCTTCGACATAGCTAAGTCTCAACTTACAAGACCACTTAACATAACAGCTGATGAGTTCTCCCCTGTTAAATCACAGATTGACACATTAGATGCTCTTCTAGGTCGTCTTGAAACATATGACAAAGATATGCTTACAGCTGAAACTATGGCAGCAATGGAACCAATCTCAGCCGCACTTCTAAAGCAAGCTAAAGAGTTAGGTAAAACTGACCCGATATTAGCTCAGGCTTTACTGTCAGATAAAGTTGATTGGTCTAGTTATGTTGCAGGTAAATGGCCTGAGATCTTAAAGACTTTAGAAAAGACTAACACTAAAGACACAGTCTATACTAACTTAAATGTATTTGGTTTAGATGAGCCTGAAGCTAGTAGTACAGTTATACTACACAACACAGATGAAATTGAAACAGCCACAGACCGTAGTGATGAAGATAGATTAAATGCAATAAACAATGCTTTTGATTTTAAGGTGAAGTTAACACAACCTATGAACCTTAATCAACCTGAGCATAGAGATTCATTCTTAAATGGTGTTGGTCAAGCTACAGTTAACGTTAGTACATCAAACAAACTCTTAAGCAAAGAGACAATGGATGTACTGTTTGACAACGATGTATTTGACAAACTAAATATTGTCAAGAAGCTAGACCCTGAAGGTCACTCTCTTGCTGTCAACCAGTTAAAAGACGCATTACAGTCTCAGTCTAATATATTTGCTACCACAATGAAAGGTATTGTAGAAAGTACAGTATTTGAATTGACAGGTATCGGTGAGGTTAAACTAAAAGCTGAGAGAACTACAAGTCCTTCAGAGTGGGCTGGTGGTTTATTCCAAGATAAAGCTGACAAATACTACGGTGGTAATATTTACCGAATGATCAAAGACAGTGGTAGGGCTTTGTCAACTGGTGAAAGAACAGAGTTACGTGGTAGAGGTTGGGGTGTTGAGGCTCTAGGTAGAAACTATTCAGAGATTACACGAGCTAACAACCAGTTCAAGACATATGCTAACTACTGGCGTAGGTTAGGTGGTGACCCATCTACAATGGAATCTATGATACTTACTCGTCAAGAGGATGATGCAGCTCCAGTTGCTACTAACAACAACTTAACAGCTGATCAGAATGCTGAGGTAACTGCAGCTATCAATGAAGATTCTAGCTTAGGAGTACCCTTAGAAGATATTGACTTTGATTCTAATGCTGAAGCTACACCTAAAGAACCTGACGAAGAGATTGTTGTAACACCCCTTGATTCAGAAGGTAATCCTACTGTCACTTTAACAGCTCCTTTGCAAAGTGGTTTTGACTCTTTAACAGAATCAGAAGGTACAGATATACACTTAGATGGTAGAAATATAATTACACTACCTTATGGTATAGTCCCTGACAAAAATAGTATTAAGAAATCTGACGGTACTGCTATAGATCCTGAAGGAACTCATGGTTTAAAAGAGTCAGATTTAAATGACATAGATTACTCAGGAGCTACTAAGTTTGGTCTTTCTAGATCTTCTTATTCTTCGGATGAACAGTTTGCAAAGGCTGTTTATGTAGAGTTTGGAAAGCAAGCTGGGGAGAATTATGGTACAGGCTTTGAAGATTTATCGGATAAAGCTAAAGAGGCTGCGTATGATATGGCTTGGAATGCTGGTGTTGAAAGTACGGGTTGGTCTTCTGTTAAAACAATGTTGGATGAGACAAGCAAAGATGAAGCTACTCAAACAACTGACAATTTAATTGGGTTCACTACTAACTTTAGATCTGGTAAAGAGAAAGTAAACAATGTTTCAGTAAACAACTACCCTAGAGGTTTGCTAAAACGTAGGCTAACTACTTATAATCTTGTTGCAAAGACAGGTGAAGAAGCTGTGGATATTGTTACTACTTCTGTTGAGACAAACGGAAAAAGAACAGGTACTAAATATGACATCCGTAAAGCAGACGGAACAGTGTTGAAGTCTTGGACTAAACCTGACCTAAACGAAACTCTTGGTACATTAAGTGTAAACTAAAGAAAGTTAAAACAAATGTTTGGATTACCATTAGAACTAATTACAATGCTTGGCTCTACCGTTCTCGGTGGGGTCATGTCCATATGGGGTCAAAGCATTAAGGCTAAACAAGAGAGCAATAAGATGCTCATGGAAAGAGCTAACTTCAATGCTGAACAGGTAAATCTAGCACGTAGTGCAGGTCAATCTGACAAACACTTTGCTTGGACACGTAGACTAATAGCTCTGTCAGCTGTGTTTGCTATCATTGTATTACCTAAGTTAGTTGCTGTATTCTACCCTGAGATAAACGTTATCGTAGGTTACACTGAAGTTGAGGGTGGTATTATTAACTGGTTACTTGGTGCTAACGAAACTGTAAGATGGCAAGCTGCCTCTGGCTTTGTCATAACACCACTAGATACTCACATTGTGTCAGCTATTGTTGGCCTATATTTCGGAGCAGGGTTTACAAAATGATGAACAAAGAAACTGAATGGCACTTATCGAAGACAGTACCTGTTACTCTTGTAGTAGCTATCATCTGTCAAACTGTAGCTCTTGTATGGTATGTGTCATCACTTGATAATTCAGTTAAGAACAACGCCCGTGAGATACTTAGACATGAGGTACGTATTGACACCCTAGATAAGGTTGTACAGTCTCAAGCTTTAACCCTAGCTCGTATTGATGAGAACATTAAGTCAATCAGGCTTATGATGGAAGACAACAGACGTGATTAAATATTACCTCGTATTAATTTTGGTATTGATTGCCTGTACGTCTACAACAATACAGTTCCCTTCGGTATGCCCTAACAACGAGCCTAAATGTCAAAGAAACTTAAATGCACAAACACTATCTCTTATTGGTAAAGATGAAGCAGCTGTCCAGCTTATGTGTCAAGACTCTAATCTTAAAGATGTTCTTGGTGACCAGTGTAATAGCTAATGATGTTACAGGTGACTTCTCTAACAACTACCAAGACAGTACAGTAGACAGTAACAACACAGACGAAACTGTTACCAACAACTACAATGCGACAGGTGCAGGTGACAAAGCTCCTGTTATGTCCAGTATAGCACCTACGATTATGGGTGGTGGTGGTAACGATTCATGCTTAATGCCAAATTCTGTAGGTATACAGTTAAGTGTCATAGGTTTGTCATCAGGTGGTATGCAGCAAGATAACTCCTGTAACAGACGTAAGAATGCTAGGCTCTTAGGAGCACCTCAACAGGTTGGTGGTTTAGGTTTACAGATTTCTGGGATCAGTATTTTATGTGCAGATCCAGCTGTATTCAAGGCGATGGTTTTAGCTAATACGCCCTGCCCTGTGAATGATTTTATAACTGGTAAACTTCTTATGGGTAAGAATGCTTTACTAAAGTACAGAGAGAATCCTTCCGTGTATGTGGTGGGGTATGAAGATGACAAACAATTTTGGGACACCTTGTTGAAGGTAGGAGAGGACATAGAATCAAATGAAGAGTCAGATCAAAAAACTACTGTTAGCAAGCTCAGTCTTAGTGACCGTTTCAGGACAAGCAAACGCAGAAACGGGGGAGGAAAAGCTACAAGCACTGATTGATAGCATTAATGTTATAGATAACAGACTACAGTTGTCAATTCAGTTAGGTGTCGGTGCTGTAGGTTATGCTGAAGTTGGTGGTGTCATAGTAGACGGATCATTAGATGATGGACATATTTCTTCTGCTATGCTTACAGCTTACCTAGATGCTGTCGATCAGGTAATGGAGCATGATTATGCTACAGCTACATCAGCTGAACAACTCTTCGTACAAGAACATGTAGCTGCTATGAACAACTTAGCCTTAGCTGTTGACACATTGGTTGATGCTGCAGATGTTCTTATGACAGCTACATCAGTTGCTGAAGTTGCAATGGAAGCTGATACAGCACCTGAACAGGTAGCTCTACAGGACATGCTTTCTACAGAGGAGTACTCCATAGATGCAGCTGAAGTAGCAACATACAACCAAGCCTTAGATTCTGTTGAAGGTTATGCTCAACAAGCTGGTGCATTTATGGCAGCTGCTAACACTGACAGCCTTACAGCAAGCATTGACAGTTATGCAGCACAAAACAACATTGTCATAGGTAACTACTCAGCCTTAACATACACACAAAGTGTAGATGAATTTGTCATTACATGGGATAACTACGGTAATGCTACAGGTTGGAACGGTTATCTAACAGATGAAATGAAAGACTCTGATGACATCTACGGTGCTGCTACATACATAATGCAACACGGTTCATTAGCTAACAGTGACCCACAGCCATGATAGAAGAAACTGAAGTAAAAGTTGGTGGGTTTACATTTAAGGGGTGGTACATAGCTGCTGCCCTACCCATCTTAGGTTCTCTTAGTGGTGGTATATATTACGGATATGACACATTACAAAGGTTCTATGCTGTTGAGTCAGGCATTGAGACAGTTGTCACTAAGTCAGGATCATTTGATAAGAAAGCTGGGGACTTGAGTTCCCGTATTCAAACACTAGAACAGGCGGTACAAGACAATGATGTTAGAGGGCTTAACACAAGGTTATCAACGATTAGTACACAGATGCAAACAATCTTGGAACAACAGAAAGAGTTGCTTGACTTACGTAGTCAAGTTGAGAGATCGACTGGGATCACTGATAGTTTGGGTGATAAGCTTGACAAATACCAAACAGAAATAGATGATATATGGAAAGCATATGATTCATTAGTTGACAACCCACTCTAAATAACGAAAGGTAAGAACGTGCCTAAGAAACTTAACAAAGCTAAGATGAAGTGTAACTCCCCAAGGACTACACCAAGTCACAAGACAAAGTCACATGTTGTCAAAGCATGTGCTGGTGGTAAAGAAAAGATCATCAGGTTTGGACAGAAGGGTGTCAAAGGTAGTCCGAAGGGATCAGCTAGGAACAAAGCATTTAAAGCACGTCATGCTAAGAACATTAAGAAGGGTAAGATGAGTGCAGCTTACTGGGCAAACAAGGTGAAGTGGTAATGGCTGGATCTCCTAAACCGTCTAACCCTGCACTTTGGTCAAGAGCTAAAGCTGCAGCTAAAAAGAAATTCAAAGTTTACCCATCAGCTTATGCTAATGCTTGGGCATCCAAGTGGTATAAGTCTAAAGGTGGTAAGTGGTCAGGTGCTGACAACAGAGTAAAGAGGAAAAAGTAATGGCTAAGGGTGGTCTTGGTAAATGGTTTTCTGAAGAGTGGACTGACGTAAAGACAGGTAAACCTTGTGGTCGTAAGTCAGCTAAGAAAAGCAAGAGAGCTTACCCTGCCTGTCGTCCTAAAGCTGTAGCTGGTAAGATAACTAAGAAGGAAGCAGCTAAGAAAAAAGGACCTAAGAGAGTTAAGTGGTCAACAACAGCTTCTGGTAAGAAGAGAAAGAAAGGAAAGAAATAATGCCATACAAGAACGGAAAGAAGATTCCATACGGTAAGGGTACGAAGAAACAAAAACCTGTCAAGAAAAAACGAATGAAAAGACGTGTTAAGAAGAAATAAAGAATAAGCCCCAAGGAGAAATCCAAGGGGCTTTTTTATTACTGTTCTTGTGTCATTTCTTTTATGAGATATTCCAAGTACCATTTGGCTTTCCTTAGATCCTCTACAGGTTTACCTTTGTACCTGTACCTATGCATGTACTTCTTAGCATTACCTTCTAGGTAACCCATGAACATCATGTGATCCATGTTGTCCCTCATATACTCTATACATTCTATCTTACCATTACCGTAGTGTGGTGGTTGGTTGACAACGTCATCCTCTACCTCATCACGTAATGCATCTAAGTTCCATTTAGCCATTATACATTTTCTTTCTCTAAGTTAATTAATTCAGCATCTGTGTATGGTATGTGGAAGAACTTCTCACCTTTAGCTATGTATCTACCCTTAGCTTCTTTAAGACTTTCTTCTGTTAGTAATGTGTCTTTAATTCTCCATGCTTGCTGCATGTCAGCACGGAAGATATAGAAGTTAAGCACACCATTCTTTTCTTGGTACATCTTAACTAACCGTCCCTTACGTTCAGGTAATCTTATCTCAGCCCAATTAGTATTCCAATCACCCTTCCAACCTGTCTTAACTTCAGCCTCATTGAAGTAGGTGTAATCACCTTTCTGAGATACAACATCCACATTGAAGTTCTCTTCAGTACTGACAATAGTATGACCTGCACTGATGAGGTACTCAACTAATTTGTCTTTAGCTTTACCATCATATGCTTCATACAATGCTCTACTGAATTGTCTTTTAACTGCCATTTGTATTCCCTTTACTTTTTATAATACCTTATACTAACCCTTGGACTAAACCAAGGGCTAATATTACTACAACATAAATACCTACTGATGTCAACACTACGTTAAGTCTACCATCTCACAAACATCACCACTACATGCCATTGTCTGACTTCCAGCTGTGTTGTCTTCGTTCTCGTAATCTGACAGTAATGTCCAATCAATCTTGTTAGGCATCTGACCTAGTGTCTCTAAGTATTTCTTCTTGTCAACATCTTGGTATGGTGCTTGTTGATATGTATGTTCATTGAACGGTAGGAATGACACACCACTCATCTCATCAAAGTGTTTGTATACGAATGCACCTACCTCGAACCACTCATCACCCTTAACATTAATTGTAACAGATGGTTTGTGTTCACACCAGTGACGTTGGTAAGTTAACCACATCTCTAATTGTTCAATGGCTGTCATGTCAGCTGTAACCACGGCATCCTTAGGAGCTTTCATAGGGAAACTAAATACTGTAGTAGCATCTGGTTTCATTACATCTGGCTCGTTAGGAATACCCTGATCAATCATGAACTTTGTCAACGGGTCTTTGTTGTCTCCACGTACAGTCCTAATATAATAGGCTGAGTGACGAGCATGAATGCCACTGCTAGAGTCAACCAACTGGCTGACAGTACCGCTTGGTTTATTACAGCTGATAGCAGCACTGACAGGGATACCAAGGCGTTTAGCCCAAGTAGCATTAGTAGTAATGGCGATTTGCTTAAGATGGTCAAGAGTCTTCTCCAATCCTTTGTTTTTGAGTGTCATCAATGGATTATCCATGACACCTGTTAACGACACACCAAGTAGTCTTTCTTCTTCGGTGTTATTCTTCCAGACCTTACGTAAGTATGGGAACTTAGTATAGTTAGATTGAATAGTACCTAAGATAGTTGCAAGTCTTACCTTTTCACTTAAGGTGTCCAGTGTGTCTGTTGCACGTACAACTACCTCTGTTAAGTTACAGAATTGTGCTGGCCTTAAAATTATTTCACTACATGGGTTAGTGCCGAAGTCATAGTCAGCATCACGTCTACCATTCTTAGCCGCCTGTACCTTAGATGCTTGTCTGTTGAAGATACCTCGTTCACCTGAACCTGATTCAACTAAGGCCATCCATTCTCTCATGAAAGATAAACTGTCAGGCTTCTCAGTGTATGACACAGAGTTGTTAGCCAATGCTCGTTGTGGATCGTTGTCCCACCATGAACCTGACTTAGCATGTCTCATTCTGTCATCTGACAAATTACTCAATGAAATCATAGCACTACGGCGTACACCGCCTACCACAACTACCTCACCAATCTTACACATAATGTCATGGCATTCTAGTGATGAGAGCCTACGTCCTTGTGCATCCTTAAATGTCTTGATGACAAAGGTAAACAGGTCAACCAATGGAGCAGGTCCTGATGCTCTACCACCAAATGTTTTAAGAGGTGCACCTGCAGGTCGTACTTTAGATACATCCCATGTTGGTATTTCACCACTGTATAACAATGCGATCATCTGACGTAGAGCCTTAGCCCAACCTTCCTTACTGTCTTTGACAACTATGTTAGTCTCACTGACAAATAGAGTTGGTACTTCAGGTAGCTTCTGTACTGACTGACGTTCAACTGAGAACCCAACACCTGTACCACACAACAGAATAAACATAGCCTCATCGAATGCTTTAACATCATCCACAGCTAAGTATGAACAGTTATACATACAGGTATTGTCACGTTCTGCAGCCTTACCTGCTGTCATCAGTGACCTCATACTAGGCATAACACCTAAGTTCAGTATTGCTTCTTTAATTTCTTTCTTGGTAACTGTGTCAGCTAAGTCACCTACAATATTATCCATGTACCTATCTACTGTGTCACCCCAAGACTCACGGCCTTTACCTTCGTAGTATTTAGCATACCGTGACTTATGTATAAATGCTTGGTAATCTGTTGGTAAGTAGTTATTCATTCTTTAGTTCCCCTATCTTTCTTATCTTCTTTGAACCAGATCATACGATCAATTTCTCCACGAGTAAGACCTATATCTTTTAATTCCCTATCTGTCAACTTATTTAAATGCTTGACTGCATCTCTATGTAGCTGCCATGTAATCAGATAATTAATAAACCTATACCACCAACGTCCAAATGCTTTTAATACTCTCATCTTTTATCTCCTGATCCTTTGATTACACCACGTTCATATCTATCTGCCAACTTACTAATATTCCTATTGGCTAACTTAGATAGGCTGGTATTATGTTGTCTAGCAAACTCACTGACAAACCATAGCACGTCACCTAACTCATCTAGTACGTCACCATGTGGGTATGCCATATCATCCTTACGATACCACTTAGCTAACTTACCTGTAAGCTCACCAACCTCAGCTGACAAACCTAAGCTTAAGTATTCTAATGCTCTATTCTCAGGGTAGATAGCTGTCGTTGCAGCTGCTCTTTGATACTCATCTAATGTTTTTACTTTAGTCACTCTTCTATCCTTTTCCACTCTTCTAATTCTGCATCGAGATTAAAGTAATCTTCGACATCTATTCTCTTCTCATCTATAAGCCATGCCACCACAAATTCTTCTGGTATTTCGTTCTGTTCAAGGAGAAGTTCTAGCCCATAATTTTGGACAAGAGCACGAATTTTACTATCTAAATCAAACATTGTCAACTACCCTTTTTCTTTTCTTTTGTCCACTCGACAGGAATAATTTCTTTTGCAAACTTGAATCCATTCTTCGTACACCAATCACCATATGTAGTCTTAGAACCCTTATACAATTTAGCTGCAGGGTTACTAAATACAAAACGAATATCATGTTCGGGGTGTTGTGCCTTAACCATTAAATGCTTGGTTCGATCTGAATGAATGAACCTCCCTTTGGTCTCAATTATTATACCATTGTCAAGCACAAAGTCAGGGGTATATGTTTTAAATCTTAAGTCTTGCCATTTGATACGCATCTTTTCGTATTCAAATTTAATCTTTAGTTTCTTGAGGTAGGCTGCTGTCCTCTTCTCTAAGCCTGATCTGAAACGCATTTAGGTGGCTCCCATATTTGGTTCTCGTAACGTCTAAGCCAGAGTAGTCTAGCATTCTCAATGACCCTTGCCTCTTCACCACTGTAAGAACGTAAGCATTCCTCATACATACCTGCCTCAGTTGTACAGTCAGCTAGGATCTTGTCAGCTTTCTTAGGACCTATACCGTACAATCCTATGATGTTGTCAGCCTTGTCACCTGTAAGAATCTGACTGTAGAAGAAACGTAAGCCTTCAAACTCACCCATCTCTGTCATTGTACGTTTGTTAGGGTTGTAATGTGAACATGGTATCTGCAGCATGTCCTTGTCTATAGATATGACAATAGATTCTTTACCATAGTTTGTTGCCCAAATGCCACACAAGTCATCAGCTTCCTCACCTACAGAAACGACAGCATCCCAATTGTCAATCATGTGCTGACGTATAGCTTGTAAGTGTTGTGGTTTCTCGGTGTTCTTACGGTTACCTTTGTACTCGTGAGTAACAGCATACTTGTATCTGAAGTTACCCTTGCCTGTAAGGAATACTTGGTACTGTTCAGGGTCTAGCTCCCACATAACTTCGTTAAGGGATTGCTCAAGTATTTCGTCTAGTTTATCTAGTGCATCCTCAACAGGGTCGTTCTCACATGAGAATGCTGCACGATATGCAAATGGATCACCATCTACTAGCACCTGTTTAGGTTTTGTCAACATAGATATAATCCTTTATATATTAAAAAGAGCACCCCAATTAAGGGATGCCCAAGTCGGGGAGGGAAACTTTTACCAACGATCTTCGACTGCTAGTTCTTCATATGGTACGTGCTCTAGGATACCAATCTTTTCTAGGCGTACAGATGCTGTTGATCCTTCACCGTAGATAGATAGCTTAACCTTAGCTGTTGTACCATTACCTAGTGCACCATCTTCTACAAAGTCCCACTTGGAAGTTGTAGTACCTTTGGTTACTGCAGGTGCACCACCAAAATCATCAATGCCAGATGGGTGTACGTTAGGGCGTTTAAGTTTCATCCCTACCTTACCACCTGCTGCATCAATAGGTTTGATCATTTGATTACCCATTGCTGTCTCAGGGAAACCCATAGCAATCATACGATTAACTTCTTCACTATCTTTAGGTACGAACATTGTGTTGTACTGACCTTGTGTATTTACATGGTACTCTGAGTTGTCCATGTTGTCTTGGAATACACGGGCGTAGTATAAAGAACCTTCAAACACACCGTACTTTGTCTTCTTTTTCTCAGCCATTGCTATCTCCTTTATGTTTAGCTTCTGATTTAGTTACCATATAAATAATAATTTGGTTTGTCAATACATAAATGACAGGTGATAATGCTATGATATAAGGTAACATGTTAGTGAGTATCCTTCCAGTTGCGGCCTATGTCTGTAGACCCTGCCAACGGACATACCATATTAAACTTTTCTCCTATGTCAACAAAAGACTGACGTTGCATAGCACCTAA
>Ga0098046_1000605_pt1 | contig 12958 bp, 11 predicted proteins | sample 11BtaG_FD_77067 | JGI IMG/M metagenome (GOLD analysis project Ga0098046, IMG submission 77067) | Marine viral communities from the Subarctic Pacific Ocean - 11B_ETSP_OMZ_AT15265_CsCl metaG | ecosystem: Environmental > Aquatic > Marine > Oceanic | place: Pacific Ocean | collected 2015-01-16
AAAGTCTACACGGAAGTCAACTATTGGTAGACCTAAGAAGGGGAATTTAGGTGACGCTTTTACTAATAGTAATACTGATACTAAAAGTGTATTCGACGCATTTAAAGGAATTATAGAGGAGTAGTATGATTATAACAATTATTATATTATCAATAACAACAATCGTATTTTTATTTAGTACGATAAACCTTCTTCGTAAGAACGAAGCACAAGAGGATGTAGTATCTGAACAAGAACAATTAATTTCAGATATAGCAGGAAAGATTGATAACTCCATGTCTCGTATGAAGGAGTTAGACAATGTAGGTTCATTTGAAGCTGATGATGAAACTGGATTTATATTTAAAAATTTGTACGAGATAATATCTAACTTAGAAGAATACTATGGGACGCAAGAGGAGGAGTAAAAGATATTTTACTAAAATTACTGAGATTGCAATCAACGCATATAACAATTGTGATGACCAGCGACTAAAGAATAAAATCTACAATCGGTTTATTCATTACCCATTCGATAAACTCGCAGAGAATGTAATCCATACATACAAGACTTATTACTTCGAAGTTCCATACGAGGATGTTAAAGCAAATGTAGTTGCATTTTTAAATGAAAAGATTCATAAGTTCAATGGTGATAATGGTAGAGCATTCTCATACTTTACTGTAATTGCCCGTAACTATTTGTTTAACGAAAACAATAAGAACTACGAACGTATGAAAGCACGTGATGGTGTCGAAGTGATTGACTCATCTCGTAATATAATAAATGAAGTATATGATGCTCATCAAAAGGAAGCATTGAAAGACTTTATGGATTACTACGTTCGTTATATGGACTATAATGTATTCATGTTGTTTAATAAAGATAGAGATAGGCAAATTGCTGACTCACTAACTGAATTATTTAGAACACGTGATAACCTTTACTCATATAATAAAAAGGCACTCTACATACTTATTAGAGAGAGAACTGGTGTTCAGACCCAATACATTACAAAGGTGGTTGGTAAAATGAGATTAATATATAAAGAATTGTACCTTGATTATTCCACGGGTGAGATTCTACCAATAACCCATCGAGTGGAGGAGTTTAATGGATAAGGATAGTGAGTTATTTAAAGGTAAGAGTTTCTCGGATATAATGTCCGATATATACTCGAACCAAAAAAAGAAAGACCGGCAAATAAAATTGTTGATTGCCCAGCTCGAACCAATGGTTAAGAGTTTGGGTGATGCTTCAGTAGTCGTACCCTTGATTAAAGAGTACTTAGATATTTCGGTTAGAAATGATGACGCTCTAATTAAACTTGCTGCTATTGTCCAACGTATGATGAAGGATAGTAATAGTGGTGAAGGTGGTGGTATGTTATTATCACCAGAGGAGAAACGGCAATTGATGGACGCTATTGATGAGGTTGAGAAAGACCTACCTAAAGAAAATGAGGGTGATGAATGAAATTAGGAACTGTAATGTCAATAAACTTATCAGATAATGATTCTGATAACTTTAATAGTATACTCGTATCACTACTGGATAGGTCAACTACAAATACCCTAAGATGTTATCCATTAAATCCAAACTCAAGACATATACCTATTTTAGGAGAACAAGTTTATGTTATTGTAGCTAATTCAGACACGTCATCTGCTTCAAGTCAATCTAGCCGAAATTATTATATGTCGGTAGTGGGGCTTCAAAAAAATGTAAATCACAACGCTTTACCTTCTTTAACTAATAGTGAAGGTACTCCAACTCCTAACTTCTCACAAGTATCTAACGGTATACCAATTCAGAATTCTACTGATGATAAGGTTGACTTCGGAATAGGGTTCGTTGAAGATTCAAGTATATCTCAACTACAGCCATTCTTAGGTGACGTAATCAATGAAGGTCGGTTCGGTCAATCTATACGATTTGGATATACTCCACAAAATACAAAGCAGAGTGACAATAAAATAACTGGTGTTGTTAATGAACCATCTTGGAAATCTACAACTCCCGAAGCACCAATCACTATCATCAGAAATGGTGGTCAGTCTAATGGTTATAATAAATTTGTAATCGAAGACATCAATGAAGATGACTCTTCAATATGGTTAGGGTCTAAGCAAACGATTGGGTTAAAATCTTCTAACACTTTTACATTGGGGATTACGCCAACTAATCTATATAAGAATCCACAAATCATATTGAACTCGGATAGAGTTGTGATTAATTCTAAATCGGATTCCGTTCTTATTAGTGGTGACAAGTCAGTAAATGTATCAACACCAAATTGGAAAGCTGATATGGATGTCATATTCAGTCAGTTGGAAGCAATCACCGATGCACTATTACAGTTAGCACCACAACTTACATCAGCAGTTGGAGCAAGTGCAGCAGGACCAGTCCCAATTGCAACCCTTACAGCAGCAGGACCTCAATTGTTATCTACGATTACTCAAGTAAAAACTCAGTTAACATTAATGAAACAATAATTATATATAAACATATTTATTACCATGGATACAAAGAAACTAATTAAAGCAATTCAACTCATCATTAAAGAAGAGGTAAAGATTGAGGTGGCTAAAAAAGAAAAGTCACTTCGTAAGTCTATTATGAATGAAATTAAAAAATCACAACCAGTTATAGTTGAGAAAGACCCACTTGATATAGAACACGTATTTGAATCGTCAGAGAATAATACCAAAAAATTTAGTGGTAAATCAACGTTGAATGATATGTTAAACGAAACTGCTCAGAGTGGTGAATGGCGTAATATCAATTCAAATGGTGTTGGTAATGGTGTGTTCCAATCATCACAAGCACAATCGTTTGGTGGTGGTATGGGTCAACAACCACACGTGTTACAAAACGCAGATGGTAGAGCAGTATCAACTGACCAACTACAACAAACTGATGCTGGTAAAGCAGTAGTTAATGCACTAACACGTGACTACTCAGGTTTGATGAAACATATAAATACTAAGAAGGGTAAGTAATGGCAGTTCGTAAGGAGTATACGAGAAATCCTCTTGACCTTAAAAAAAATAAGGCTATTGGAGTTCAACTACCATTAGGTGGTGACCCTTTATTTAAATTATCGTATACTACTGAAGAACAAGCAATATCTAATCTCAAGAATTTACTACTTACTCGAAAGGGTGAACGACCATTCCAACCATTATTTGGTTCTGATATATATTCGTTATTATTCGAACAAATATCTGAAAACATAAATACTGAGTTAGAAAACTCACTACGAGATGATATTAAATTTTGGTTACCTTATATAATCGTGGATGATGTAATTGTTGATTCTAAAGAAGACTTAAACAGGATAGACATATCACTTAGGGTTAGGGTTACTGAAAACGGCGCAAATACACAAATAACAATATTCGTTACCGACCAAGGTAATGTTTCTATTGTCTGAGGATAGAAGATGGCAGATAAAATAAAAAAAGATGTAAGTTTAGTTGGTAGAGACTTTGGTGATATCCGTAAGAATCTGATTGACTTTTCTAAAAACTATTTCCCAAATACCTACAATGACTTTAATGAGTCATCGCCTGGTATGATGTTTATGGAAATGGCATCGTATGTTGGGGATGTACTCTCATACTATACTGATGTTCAGTTAAGGGAATCTATTCTTGAAGAAGCTCAAGAGAAATCAAATGTATTTACAATAGCACAATCTCTTGGATATAAACCAAAGTTATATGTACCCGCTACATCAACATTAACAGTTTACCAAATCATACCATCACAAGGTAGTGGTGTTAACGTTAAACCAAACTTTGACTACGCATTAACTTTAAAAGAAGGTATGGTAGTTGGGTCTTCTACAAACTCAGACGTTGAATTCAGTACTATTAATAAAGTACGATTTGGGTACTCTTCATCGTTTGACCCTACGGAAGTTTCGGTGTATCAAGTAGACGAGACTACTGACGAGCCTGTTTATTATTTATTAAAGAAATATGTAAAAGCAGTTAGTGGTAAGGAAAAGGAAGTAACATTTGATTTTGAATCACCAAAACCCTATGATAAAATAAAGTTATCAGATGAGGATGGGTTGGTAGATGTTATAAGTATCATAGATGATGATGGTGACGAGTGGACGAAGGTAGAGTACTTAGCACAAGATACTGTGTTTGAAGAACTTCCAAATACAACGGACTACTCAATCGCTATGTCTGGTTATGCAAACAATACGCCATCTTTACTTAAACTAAAAAAAGTTCCCAAACGATATATAACTCGTATAACCGATGATGGTGAAATTGATATTCAATTTGGTAGTGGTGTTTCCTCTAACGCTGATGAAGAAATTCTACCAAATCCAGATAACGTGGGTTCCGCATTATATCCTGCGAGTGGTGACCTTGACCAAGGTATTGACCCATCTAACTTTATGTACGCTAAGACGTATGGGGTTGCTCCATCAAACACAACACTAACTGTTAAATATCGTGTTGGTAATGGAGTTGATGATAATGTACAATCTTCAGACTTAACTGAGATTATTGATAAGTTTGTTGAAAGTAGTGAATTGGGGTTAATCCCAACCACATTTAATATTGTTAAGAATTCTATTGCTGTAACCAACGAAGTTGCAGCAGGTGGTGGTGCTTTCGAAGAAGAAGTTGAAGAAGTTCGTAATAACGCAATTGCATATTTTAGAGCACAAAATAGAGCTGTAACCAGAGAAGACTACTTACTTAGAGCGTACGCATTACCACCACAATTTGGTTCGGTAGCAAAAGCATACGCTGCACCTGACTTCCAAATCAATACTTTATTGGATGATGGGCCAGACCCAATTCCAAATCCATTAGCAATTAACTTTTATACATTAGGATATGATTCTAATAAGAAGTTAACTGAATTAAATCCGGCTACAAAACAAAACCTACAAAACTATCTATCATATTATCGTATCTTGACTGATGCTGTAAATATTAAGAACGCGTATATTGTAAACATTGGTATCGAGTTTGAAATCATCGTTCTACCAAACTACAATTCAAACGAAGTGTTATTAAGATGTATTGATAAATTGAAGAAATACTTTAACATTGATAGAATGGGTATTAACAAACCAATTATACTTACCGATGTCTATGTATTATTAGATGGTGTTGATGGTGTACAATCAGTAGTTAGACCTGACTCTGAGGGTAACAATGGATTACAAATAGTAAATAAATTCGATGGTAATTACTCATCAAACAAATACAATATTAAAAACGCAACTCGTGATGGAATTGTATACCCACCAAAAGACCCAACGTGTCTTGAGGTGAAGTATCCAGATGTAGACATCAAGGGTAGGGTGGTATCATTATTTTAAGAGGTAGAAAATGATTTATAGAATATATCCAAGTAAAGACACAACCATATACGAAGACTCCACTCGTAAAAACCAAAACACGGGTAAGGATGAGATTCTTGAAATCGGTAAGTTTTACGATACTGATAACACCTCTTTATTGGGTAATAGTAGAGCACTCATTGAATTCGACCTTACCTCAATCTCTCAATCGATAGTATCAGGTGATATTACATCACCACAATATAGATTACGTGCTGAGAATATTGAAAATCGTGAAATTCAATCATCATACGACCTCTATGTATTTCCATTAAAAGAATCATGGTCTGAAGGTTTGGGGTCTGAAGCAGATACACCACACAATACATTGGACTCAACTTGGGTTAGTAGAAGTCTTTCTTCAATATGGGATGTCACAAACTCCACAGTGGGTAAGCCAATTACTCCGGGACTATTAGCCGGATTAGAGGTATATTATAACTTTGCCGCGAACGTTGGTGGGTTTGAATTGATAGAACCTATTAAAGGTACTGGTGGTGAATCACCACTTCTTGAAGTGAGTGGTGGTAAGTTAATACTCTCATCATCAAACTATGGTGGTGGTACTGCTACACTATCCTCGTCATTAGAACAAGATAAAGTTTACACAATAGAGTTTGATTTCAATAAGGGGACATTATCAGGTGTTGACTTTAGAGTGTATAAGCCGGATGGTTCCTATCTTGATGATAGTGAAATGACAAATTATACAGAAACTCTATCAACGGCTGGAACGTATAAAATGGTATTCACCGCAAGTGATGCTGGTACATATAAACCACAGTTTACATTCTTTGATAATAATGGTGCAAACGGGTCGTCTGGTAATGTTGATAACTTCTATATATACTCATTGGTAGATGATAATACTCTGATATTTGACCAATTCAATATAGATGGGGATGTTCCATCAACCTACTTTTTAAACGAGCATATTAGAGATGTTAGTTTAGGTTTACAAACAATGAAAGTTTCTAATTTTAAATTAGAAATGTCTGCTTCCGATTTTAGTGGAGCTACTTTGAATAGAGGTTATCTATTACAAGAAAATAAATCATATACCGCAAGTTTTGGTATCGATCCTGGTAATCTACCAAATGAATATGCGGATGGGTCTAAACTTGGTATTGAATTTAAAATACAAGAGCCAGATGGTAGAGTATTAGATTCTTCAGAAATTATAGGATATGAAAAAAACATAACATCATCAAAATCTATTGAAGTCGAGTTTACTTCTGCTCAAGATGGTGAGTATTTATTCCAATGGTCATTCTTCGGAAGTGGAAGTGGTGAGTTCAGCGCATCGCTTGACGATTTTAAATTACAATCGAGTGATGTTGATACTACAAGTTCATTATATAACGACATATATTATGACGCTAATTGGGTTAAAAATCAAGGTGGTGGAACTTGGTTTACCTCGTCATTTAATACGGGCAAACATTACTACCAATCATTTGATAAGTACACTTCTAACTTAGATGTGGAAGTAACTGATTATGTTGATGAGTGGTTAGATGGTACTCGTTCTAATAACGGATTGATTATTAAAAAATATAAAGTAGACGAACAATCTACTAAAAAGTTTGGTTCAATCAAGTTCTTCTCTTCAGATACACATACGATTTACCCACCAGTACTTGAAGCTCGTTGGGATGATACTGTGTTTGAGACTGGTTCGTTAGACGCATTAAGTTCTGATGATATGGTTGTGTATGTTAAAAATTTATCAACTGAATATAAAGAAACTTCTAAAGGTAAAATTAGAGTATATGGTAGAGATAGATTTCCAGCAAGAACATTCTCATCAACATCAAATTACACTTTGGTAAAATACTTACCAACTACCTCATATTACTCGGTAGTTGATGCAGATACGGAACAAGTAATTATTCCGTTCGACACTAATTATACTAAGATAGGTTGTGACTCCGAAGGTAACTATTTTAACTTTTGGTTTAATGGATTACAACCTGAGAGATTTTATAAGTTTGTATTTAGAATAGACCAAAATGGTACAACTAAATACTTTGATGATAACTTCTACTTTAAGGTGGTTAGGTAATGGCTGAACGTGATATAACAAGAAATGGTAGAGGTCAAATTATATCCTATGAGATATTTGGAGCATTTGACTCGAACGTAGATTCGGATTCATATGGTAGGTCTATATTTAACACCAATGGGGAAAATGGAACCAAGGTTTCTAAATATACCGAATCATCTTTTAATGATGTTAATGACGTATTAATTTCAGATGAACTACGAAGACCATCAAATGATACACCATTAAACATTGAGTTAGGTGAAATTGCACTAAACTTTATGCCAGCCATAGGTGGTACAAATGGTCCGAGTGGTAAGACTGGTACAACACCCCCATCAACTTCTCCAACTGTGACCACAACCCCATCTGGTAATTCGGGTGGTGGGCCCAAGGGGCCAACTCCAGTAGGAAAATCAGGAATACCTGGATAAATTAGGAATATAATATATGTCATTAGATAGATTTATAAATAAAGAACAATTGGTTGGATACACTCCAACGTTCGGACAAACCGTTGATGCTAGTATCGATACACAAGATTTATTTTTAAGTCAAAATGAAATCGATGGTAAGTTCGATGTGATTGCTGGATTGGACTTTACACCAAATCAAGAGATACACATATATGCTGACGATAATCTTATAAAGTCTTCTTATGGTGGGGTTATTCAATCTACCAATAAAGGTTCTCGGCCTGAGGTTCATACTACTCCTGAGAAACAATTACGAGAGTTTGGTATCGAGCAAGGTGCTTATTCAATAGCATATAACTTCCACCATAAGATTATAGAAAATCTAAGGATAAATGAAATATCGTCAGACCGAACTGAAGTTAAGTTGGTCTATGCTGGTAGTGGTTTAACTAACGGATTTATTCCAACATTACAATCGTTACTAAACGATACTGGTGTAAATGCATTTGACACTACTGGAATCAAGAAGGATGTTGTCTTAAACTTTAAAGATAATAATATATATGATGTAATCAATATGGAGTTTGATGGTCTTAGACAAGGTGTGGTTACTGAAACATTATCATACCCAACGTCATTCCAAGGCCAAAACCCAACTACATATGTTCCATTTGACAGTACATTTGAAGGTTCACTTGATGGTTGGAGAACGATGGTAGAGGTTATCACTCCCGCTGTTGGTCAGTCATCCGCTAATTTTGGTAAGTTAACTGGTAGGTTTAGAAGATATACATTAAACCAAAACGCAGATGGAACTCTATCATGGCAGGGTGGGCAAAATATATTTGTAGACCAAGTACCCCAAGAACTCGATGATAAGGAACCCTTTATTCAAAGTTCAATAAATAATAATACAGATGTATTTGTTGAGACACTAAGTCCAAGTGCTTTAAATCTAACCTATAAAAGATTTGACAATACTGTAACACAAATACAAAATGTAACTCTAAAACTGAATAGACCATTGGGTGATGATGTTGATATCAATAATCTATGTGATGTTGACGCACGAATCATGAAGTCTTGGATAGAGAAGATTATTGCATTCCCAAGTATTCAAAATGTAGATAGGCCAGATTTCTCTGAGCCAGATTTCGCGTTAGATATGTCTGATATCAAAGGCGCTGATGGTGTTGATTGGCAGAATTGGGAGTCATTATTAGACGTTAACGCATCTACATCACAGCAACTTGTAAACAAATACTTTAGTGGGTCTTTAGGTAACGTTAAATTAAACATAGACTATTCTGACTTTCAAAATTTTATACACTTCTCATCAGCAACCGAACGAGTTGATAACTTCAAGTATAAGTTACAACAAATCGAGACTTATAATAATAGAATCACAACATTAGAATCGGTAAATGGCGCTGACGCCTTAACAAACATATCACAATCGATGGTTCGTAGGGACCGAGTTATTGGTGGGTTTGATGACTTCGAAGATTATTTGTATTATAATACCGATGCGAACATATACACACATTGGTCATCGTCTGATTATACAATTGAACCATATCCAAAGTCTTCAACATTCCCACACGTTTTGTATGATATCGATACACCACAAGGTGAGAGTTGGTATAATGGTGTTTACGCATCTGCATCTTTATATGATGAATTTAATGACGCGGAATTACGTAAGATGATTCCAATACATTTACAAAGTGACCCTCGTAACACCGAGTACATCACGTTTGTAGACATGATAGGTCAACACTTTGATATTCAATGGTCATATGTTAATTCATTAACCGATGTTAACGAGAGAGAAGAACACCCCAATGATGGTATGTCTGGTGATATATTAAAGTCTGTTGCTGAATCATTGGGTTGGAAACTATCAAACGGATACTCAGACGTATCTCTTTGGAAATACGCTTTAGGTGTTGAGTCCGATGGTACATTAAATCAGACTGGGGCTTTACAATCTAAATCAAGAGATGAAATTACAAAAGAAACTTGGAGACGTATTGTAAATACAATTCCTATGTTGTACAAGACGAAGGGGTCGGCTCGTTCAATCAAAGCAATACTTGCAACATATGGTATCCCACAAGCATTCTTAAAGATTCGTGAGTTCGGCGGCCCTACAATATCTACTCGTAAGAATGTTTACGAGCAAGAAAGGTTTGTATACAAACTACAAGCGTCACCATCGAAATATATCTCAAACCCATGGGATGATATCCAATCGGATAGACCAAACTCAATTGAGGTTATTGGTAAAATGCCTAAAGGTAACTACCATATCCTACGACTAACCGATAGTTCTAATAATATAGATTATTTTTGGGATTATCAAAATGAAACTGCTCGGATTAGATTATCAGTAAATGGGTCTGACCTCATTTCATCCGATTATGTTTCCTACAAAGAACGTAAAGAGGTGGTGATGGTATTGACCTCTGGTAGTATTGATATCCAATCTGCATGGGTTGATACTTGGGGTGAGATATTAGCAAATCCAACGGCAAGTTTTAGTGGTACTAATTCTACATTTGATACCGTATGGTCTTCTACTGGCGTTGTACAAGTGCCAGGCCCGACTGTTGACTCAAACGTAAACTCATATGAGACCGCAAGTATCCAAGAGGTCAGATACTTCCGTGATGCTATTACAAATGAGATAACACAAGAACACGCTAAGAATAGAGAAGCGTATTTTAGTGATGACAATACAACTGATTTAGATATAGATACATCATTTGACAAGTTAATGTATCGTGTACATCCAGATAGTGGGTTTACAACTAATACATCGTCAATCAGTTCAGTTCACCCTAATCAAAGATTTACATCGACTGACACTGGACTAACGCTATCAGCGTCATTGGTTAATATGAAACCATTAGATTTAGTTGGTGAGGTTGATACTCAATTTGTAACTGTACCATCTATGGGTGCTCTCAACTTAATGAATAATAAAATTCGTATCGAATCCTCTACACTAAAAGGTGTATTGAGTCCTGACAAGTCGAACGAGTTATCTGAATTTGATTATGCACCAATTGACTCAAACTTATTGGGTACATACTTTACAACAACAGACACTGTAAACTTCGACATATACAGTTCAGAGGGTTATTTTGAGGCAGACGATTGGGTTGGTGATCCTGATAAAAGATATAATGAAGACTACCCTATACTCAAGTATAGAGCAAAGAATTACTTCCAAAAGTATACAACTGGTACTGCTTTGGATTTGATTATGGATATGTTATCTCGTTATGATATGTCTGTATTCGAGCAAATAAAACAATTATTACCTGCTCGTGTAGATTGGCATAAGGGTATCTTAATCGAACCACATATTTTTGAAAGAAACAAATACCAACGTGAGAGAGATATCACAATCTCAAGACACGTTTATGATGGTCTAATTGATATTGGTACAAACATAATCACAGCAAGTAGACATGATTACGATATTGCTTCTATACCATTGTATGATTTTAACTCATCTACCTACAAATTTGATATCGCAACTTTAAGTGGTAATACTTATGTTAACCTTAGTAATGGATATTGGCAATACTCACCAACTGGTTCTACTATCTTAAATGCACGACCATCAAAGATTTATAAGGAACCGAAATACTTCTTCTCGTCACAAGCTGATGCTGAAACGATGACTCCTAATTCAACGTCATTCCATTTTACAGACGTTCAAGATACGAGGTTACCACTTTCGATTGAGAACTTATATTATAATGGTTGTAGAATAACAAGTGATTCATTAACCACCGACTCACCAGACACTCCTGATGGAGGTCCTGTTGTTGAGATTAGTGAAGTAGATTCTAATGTATTGGTATTCTCAGGTCAAAGTGGTGACACACTTTCTACTGAAGAAAAGTTAAAAGAAAGTATTGTAAGACAAATGCCAGTAGATGAGTTAGTATCGGTTCAAAAAGATAGAGAACGTAAGGTTAAACCATTACCTTCAGACGCAAGTGAGAATCAAACATTGAGACCACTTCCATTTGTTCCAAGAAACACAAAGCCTAAGCTTCAAATACGAGAAGATAGGGGTAGAAATATTTTAAATAGTATATTAAAAAGAAGAAGGTAGTTTAAAAACTTAAAAAACCATATTTATATACACAAAGAAGGAAAGACATTATGGGATTTTTAGATAATTCATCAGTAACAGTAGATGCTATTCTCACCAAAAAAGGTAGAGAGTTATTAGCACAAGGTAGGGACAAGTTCCAAATCACTCAATTTGCATTAGCAGATGATGAGGTAGACTATGACCTTTGGAATCCAGCGCATTCGTTGGGTTCTGATTATTATGGTATCATCATTGAGAATATGCCAGTGATTGAAGCAATCACGGACGAGAACTATGCAATGAAGTATAAGTTGTTGTCACTTCCAAAGTCGACTACAAGGTTACCATACATTTCAGTTTCACCGGATTCCGTAACATTGGACGAAGGTGTAAACAATTCAATAATCGCAGTTACCACTAAAAATGGTGGAAATGAAAACTTAGGTTATACTGCAATTCTACTTAACAAAGATGCTGGTAGTATTAGTGGTAATCCTGGTGTTCCTGGTAATGTAACTCCAATCGTAAATGTTGGTTCATACAATACGGCACAATCTCAGACTGTTGTAGGTAAGAATCAATTTACATTCGTATCAGCAGCGAACTTACCAAACGATACCGCAATTTCAACTCGTTTAGTTATCATAGGTAATGAAACTGGTGGTAGAACTGAGATTGACATAACTGTTAATCCAGTTACCGATACTCAGGTTAATGTGGTTGTAGTACAATCAGCTAATTAAAAGGAAAAATAAGATGGCAATAAATTCAATAGGTAGTGGTTTAGGTTCTGGTGGAGCTGGTGGTGGCGGCTTCGGCGGCGGTGGTCAAGGTGGTGGACCAAGTGGACCATCAGGTGGTGGAAACTCCGGTGGTGGAAAAACAGGTGGTCTTTCCGCAGTAGGAAACGCTCTAAGTAATCCGTTGTCAGTTAGTGAAATATCTTCAATAGATGTCTCAAACGATGCAACTCCTGTAATTCCAGCAGGTGCGTATGATTATGGTAGTGGTAAAGTAT
>Ga0098046_1000611_pt1 | contig 12897 bp, 24 predicted proteins | sample 11BtaG_FD_77067 | JGI IMG/M metagenome (GOLD analysis project Ga0098046, IMG submission 77067) | Marine viral communities from the Subarctic Pacific Ocean - 11B_ETSP_OMZ_AT15265_CsCl metaG | ecosystem: Environmental > Aquatic > Marine > Oceanic | place: Pacific Ocean | collected 2015-01-16
CGCTGGCACCTGTCAAGCTGGTCAAGGGCAACCTTCCCCGCGCAGTTAGCAAGCAAGTCAAAGAGGCTTTGCTTGGTGCGTGTAAGGACGCAACTGCCAAGCGTTACTTGGAGAATTCAGTGGGTGCCATCCGCTTGTTCGAACTGAGCGGCATGACCCAAGCCACCCCTGCGATGGTTAAAGAGTTCTTTGAGAGCAATAACATTGACAGCGAAAACAAGCTGGCGAAGGCGGTCAAGGGTGAGGTTGACAAATCCAAAGCCCAAAAGCTTGCTGAACAAGTTGTCGGCAAGTGGTCATCAAAGAAAGATGACAAGGGCCGCGTAGTGCAGGGCGATGTCTTCAAAGATGGCTTGTCAGATGAGGATCTGGATGAGTTCCAGAACATCATGCGCGAGCTAATGGCTGCGCGGGATGCCTACCGTAACGCGGCTGCTGCCAAAGAGGCAGAGGGCAGCGCGGCTGAAGAGAACGGCACCGTTGATGCAGCTGTCGAAGCGTTCTTGGACGCGGCAGGGGTTGCGGCATGAGCCGCCGCCTCTCGCGGCGTGAGAAGCGCCTGATATTTATTGAGGGTGTAGCTTCTGGCGTGGCCTTTGCGGCTGCGTCAGTCGGCATGGTTTTATTCATGCTGGCATGGTGAGTTTTGCTGGTAGCCTCGCGAGGCTGCTACGCAAAGTTCATTTGAACTTTTTTGAGGAGATAAGATGTTTATTCAAATTGGTAAGATCGAGGCGCGGGGCAAGATATACTCGCGGTATGAGTTTGAGAGCTTTGAGGATCTTGAGCAATATTTTGTGGCCGAAATTCTTGGTCGGACTGACATTCGGTCAAAGGTTATCGGCAAAGTTTTAATATGGGGAAAGGAGCAAAAATGAAAACATACACACTTCACATAGACAGCGGGCATGAGTGGCTGGAAGTGCCCTATGCAGATTTTGCGCGGGTTGGCCTAAGCAAGAAGCAGGTCAGCGGCTACAGCTATGCACGAGTGACAGAGGATTATGTGCCTACGCTTTACTTGGAAGGTGACTGCCACATGCCACTGTTTCTCAGCGCGATGGAAGCCAAGGGCATCAAGTTTAAAATTGTGGAAAAGTACCATGCGCTGGACGCTCCAGTGCGGGGGTATGGACGGGTAGCTTAAGGAGATAGAGATGGAATTAACAGAGTATGAATCAATCATTGTTGAGCTTGAGCCGATGGTGAGTTGGAATAGTTTTGCGGCTTCGCTGGTGTCTCAATTCAAACGCAAAGGCGAACTGTCTGAGCGCCAGTGGGACGCGGCTGATCGGATGATCAAGAAGACAAAAGCAACGCTTGAACGCAAGTCATCCATGACGAGAAGCGTGGATGTATCGCGGGTGAAAAAACTGCTTGAAGCGGCGAAGGTCAAGAAGCCTGTCTTTCGGGCGGCTGAACTGGCGTTCTCACTTGCCCCATCACACGGCAAAAATGTAGGCGCTGTCTATGTCAAGCGTGGGCCTGACTATCAGGGCAAGATCATGGACGGCTCCTTCATCCCAGCGCGTGGCTGTGTGAGCGCCACAGCGGACGCTGTGGTGGCGGTAGCGAATGACCCAAGGGGTGAGGCTGTTAAACACGGCAATGCCACTGGGCGCTGCTCTTGTTGCGGCAGAGAGTTAACCGACCCAGTTTCCATAGAGATGGGAATTGGCCCCATCTGTGCAAGTAACTGGGGGCTGTCATGATGTACGTTGTGAACGTGTCGGCAGTCATGATGGTGCAAGTTGAAGCATCATCTCTTGATGACGCCGAAACTGTGGCTCTTGATTATATCCGCGATGTAATGGACGCAGACGGGTGCCTCTTGCAAATCAACGGCGAGGCGCTGGGCGTCATGTCCATCCCAGAAGAAAGAGAAAAGGGAGAAGTATGAGTGATGTAGAGGATTTCGTCAGAAGGTATCAACAAAGAATGGTTGATATGTACGCTGGCAAAAGCTTGAGCGAGTTGAAAGACTTGCTCCAAGCCGCCCATGATCGGGCGCATGCAGCTATCGCGGGAAAGCGTGACGGCTTGCAGCAAACGAATGTGCTGATCGAAGACGCATCAGTGCATATCGAAAACCTCAAGTATGTGATTTCTATTAGAGAGGAAAGCAAATCATGAAACTATCACAAGCAGAAACAATTATTGAATCCGCGATTGATCACGCCTTGGCAATCAAGGGTGGCCGCGATGCCGAATACATTGTGCCGTATCTGGAAAGCGGCGCGGGTATCGGCAAAACAACAACCGTCAAGAGTGTTGCGAAGAGGCGCGACATGGACTGCCACATACTTTCGCTAGCTCAATACGATGCTGGAGAACTGGCTGGCTGGCCCGTGCCATCCAAGGATGGCGAGACAATGGTGCGGATGCGCCCCGACTGGATGCCCACTGAAGGCCCATGCATTTTGTTCTTGGATGAGTTGCCGCAAGCTCCCACCGCGAACATGAACATCGCCGCGCAGATCGCTAACGAGAGGCGCATCGGACCGCACTACTTGCCAGAAGAATGCGTGGTTATCGGGGCGGGCAATCGCATGTCTGATCGGGCTGGCACAAACACCATGCCTACGCACCTGCGTGACCGCCTGATGTTCTTGGAGATCGAAGCGGATCTAGAAGACACAATCGCTTACTACTACAGCGTTGGGGTGGCTCCGATTGTGTGTGCGTTCCTGCGCTTTCGCCCAGAGTGGCTACACAAGTTTGATCGTGATGCGAATGCATGCCCATCACCCCGCTCTTGGGAGCGTGTGTCATCCATCATGAAATGGGCACTTGATCAAGTGTGCTTCCAAGAGGCTATCGCTGGACAGGTTGGGCGCGCTGCATGTGCTGACTTCATGGGGTTTGTGAAGCTCTACTCAACAGTTCCAGATATTGATGACCTGATCGCTGACCCAGACGGTGCCAGCATTTCAGATGACCCAGCGGTCATGTACGCGATCTGTGCCGCACTGGCATCGCGCATCAACAAGACAAACGCTGCGTCAATCATCAAGTATCTGAACCGCTTGCCACAGCAAGAGTTCTCAGCATTCGTTATCAAGGATGCGCTGAACCGTAGCAGTGACCTCAAGCAAGTCAAAGCGGTGCGCGACTGGATCATGCAAAGCGGCAAGCACTTGATGCTTTAAAGTTCAATAGAACCTTTTGGAGAAAATATGGAAGAGTACGAGGTATTAATCGTGGAAACAAAAACTCACTCAGTGCGGGTCAAGGCGCTGAGTGTAAATGATGCCGCAGAGAAAGTAGAAGCGCGGTATCTGCAAGATGAAGAAGCTCTCAAGCGTGATGCTAGGGAGCTTGATGGAACTGTAGAGTTTTTATAGAGGAGAATATCATGGACGCACAGATGAAAGTATCACGGGCCATTACACGCCTAGTCCTATCTCACCCGTTCTTTGGATCGGTTGCCCTGTCGGTCAAGGTCAGTGCCGATGAAACAATCAGCACCATGTGTACCGATGGCAAATCTATTCTTTGGTCACCAGATTTTGTTGACGGCATGGATGAGCCAGAAACAACGGGCGTGGTGGCGCATGAGGTCAGCCACATTGTCTTCAAGCACATGCTACGCAGAGGAAGCCGTGATCCAGAGCTTTGGAATATCGCGTGTGACTTCGCAATCAACGCCATGCTTATACAAGCTGGGTTCACCCTTCCCAAGGGTGGCCTTTACGACGAGCAATACGAAGGGCTACCCGCTGAGTCCATCTATGATCGACTGCCAGAGGATGCAAAGGATCTATATTCAGACGGCGCATCCATAGGTGAGGTCAAAGACGCACCGATGCAGTCAGATGCAGAGGCCAAGCAAATGGAAGCGGACATTGACGCCAAGGTCATGATGGCGGCGGCTGGGGCAAAGGCGGTGGGCAAGCTACCCGCTACCATTGAGGATCTGATAAACGTCATGAAGCGCAGTCAGGTGGACTACCGCGACAAGATGCGTAGGTTTATCGGCGGTGACCAGCCAGATGATTACACAATGCGGAAGCCTAATCGAAAGCTGTACCATACGTCTAGCATTATAGCGCCCAGCATTGACAAGGTTGGCGCGGGTGACGTTGTGCTTGGCATTGATAGCAGCCTGTCTGTTAGTAACCATGAGCTAAGCCATTTTCTTGGCGAGGTTAATGCAATCAGTGCAGACATAAAGCCACGCTCTATCACCGTCATCACCTTTGACACGAAGGTCAGGACAGTGCGTGAATACCAGCAAGGAGAAGAGATCGATGACATCCATGTCACGGGTAGAGGTGGCACCTTAGTCGGGCCGTTGTTCGATCATATCGAAGAGAACAATCTCAACGTAGACAACATGGTTGTGTTCACTGACATGGGTATCTGTGACTATCCAAGTACACCAGAATATCCAGTACTGTGGGTGTCATCATGGGATCAGGGTGCCGCCGCACCTTTCGGAGAAACAACATACATCAGCATGAAGGGATGATGAAATGAATGGACTTATAGATCTAAATTATATGACCGTTGCCATTGAGGATGGCAGAGTTATCATAGAGCCAAAGAAATCCATGCGGATCAAGCATGAATTCAGAGAGGATATGAACGTAAAGAAAGCCATCAAGGATCTCATTGATGATTACATTGATGAGGCTATGGAGCGTGTCGGATCTGGGCATGGCTCCACGTCTAGGTGTGCAAAGCTTCTTGGGTTCCCGTCATATCAATCTTTTGCATACTGGATTAAACGAAGAAAAAAAGACGGGGAGAAAGTTGATGACGAAGTTACACTGCCTAAGCCCCCTTGGGAAAAAAATGAATAGCCTAAACGTGAGGCCAATCACAAGACAGGCGGCATTACCTATCATTGTAGACAGACACTACATGAGGAGAGTGCCGCCCATCAGTCGGGCATTCGGCCTGTTCAACGGCGAGAAAATGATTGGCATCGTGACCTATGGTGTCAGTGGGTCTACAACCCTACGGCGAGGGGTATGTGGTGACGAGCAAGCAAGTAATGTCTACGAGCTTACAAGGCTCTGGACAGAGGATGACGCGCCAAAGAATGCGGCAAGCTTCCTCATATCACAGTCCCTCAAGATGATTGATAAGGAAATAATCGTAACATTCGCAGAGATAAATGCTGGTCACGTTGGCACAATCTATCAGGCATCTAACTTCTTTTACTGCGGCCTTTCAGCAAAGTTCAAAGACCCAAAGGTCAAGGGCTTGGAGCATCAGCATCACACGACTTACGCGCACGGCATGAACATGCAGCAAGTCAGGGACAAGTACGGGGCTGAAAATGTTTACTATGTAGATAGGCCGCGCAAGCATCGCTATGTCTACATCAACGCTAAGAAGAAGCGTCGAAGGGATCTAATAAAATTAATCAAGTATGAGGTACTGCCTTATCCAAAGCACGGGGAAATATGATGGAGTTTTTTACAGCTTTAATAATTTACTACAGCGTTAATGGCTTGCCAGACAGATCTGTAATCTGGTTTGAAAGCTTTAGCCAATGCGAGCAAGCACTAAGGGTGGATGATTTTTTTGATAAGATCTACTCTGATGCAAGCCATATGCATGTTGCGTGTAAAAAAACAAACACGCTTTCTAAATCTATTAAACCTAAGTCAAGACCAGAGGTGATTGATGGCAAGGAAGTGGACAACAGAAGAGAAGAAGCGGGTCTTCATAGGCCGCTGGATAGCAACAAGAGAGGCAAAAGTGACAATACCTAAAGCCCCTTGGGAAAAGAAAAAACTAACGCCATTCCACAAGAGAGAACTGGAGTGGCTAACAATCAGACTACATGAAGCGCAGAATGAAGCATGGTCTAGAAACCCTAAACAAGAAGCGCGAAACGAGTTGGAGTTACGGCACCAAGAGTTAAGGAGTTTCAAGAAGAAACTAATAGATGAAGGTTATAATATCTGAGGAGATAGAGATGAGAAGAAACGTGGTGAAGCAAATTGAAAACATGAAGAAGCTTACATCAGATCTACGCGATGCATACGGCTTCAAAGACCCCGCCCTTTTAAAGTTTCTCAGAGCTGGTCACCTCTGGAGTTCAAATAAAAACAGTATAGACGCATACAACAAGTTGGTTGAAAAATATGGAAACTCAATGGTGAGCTTGAATGCATCCCATTACCATAGCGCCTGTGAAGAACTACAGTCTTTAAGGTCTGTGATGAGAAAGATCAAAGCCCCAATCGGCGCAGTTGCGCTGGCAAAAACAATCAGCCAAAACACAGCCACTCTGGAAGTTAAGAGGGCGTTTCCCTCAATGCGTTGGTCTGTATCCGCAGAAATGAATGGTGGCATTTCATACACTGGAAGGACGAGCCACTATGGGGATAACGTATTGGTTGTGCCAGTTACTTGGATGAGATCTGTGTACGACCACGGAATATCAATTGTCAAAGGGCCAGATGGAAACAGGTTCATACTAAAATCTAAGAGGAAGCTTATGCCGCGCTTGGAAGAGGATGACATAACTGCATATCGGGTAAGTTTCTTGAAGGCGAAGAATAGATCGGCTGAAATTCAAGAGGGTTGGGTGCTTAAGTTTACTGGTCACGACACTGAAATATTATCAGTACACAATGAGCTTAGCCAAGCTGAAAGCTTGTTGAACAGAAGGGTGAAGAAGAAGGTTGAAGATCTTTTGTTCAATTGAACTAAAAAAAAGAGACGGCATGGTCAAGATGCCGCCTCTTTCCGATAGAGAGTAAAGAGATATTCATGAGGAGAACAAATCTAACAAATAGTTAACACCCACATTCAATGCCGTCAAACAGTTTCTCTACATTTTGATACGAGATCTTCCACTAGGCACAACATGCTGCGTGTGTCCATCTGGTACTGGGCTACCTCTTCCCCATCAACCCACACGAAAAGTATCGGCCCCTTATCTCCAGAGCGGACGTTAACAATTGTTCTACTGGAATTATAACTGGAACGGGTCATCGTCATCGTCCTTATAACCTCTAGGTGCGGGGGGATTTTCTAAGAATGGATCATGTACATATTCTTTATAGGTTGAGGTGACTGTATCGAAGTCTAAATCAGCTTGCCCCTGCTTGCCGACCCAAGCAAACCTACATTTCCATATATGTATTTGGGATGTCATTGAGTTTACAGGGTCTGGTCTATGCACTGACAGCCCAATGTCCGCTTTCGCAAACCATGCCGCACTACCAGATATATCGTACCCCTTTGGCACTGGCACTGTGCCATCCTTATCCCTCATCATCTTTGTGGGGTGGGCAACAAACCAAAGGTGGATGCCATGAGCCTGAGCGAACACACGAAGCCTAGTCAAGACCTCTGAAACCCAGTCGGTTTCACTAATGTCTTTGCTCTTCTGAATGTAATTGTAGGGGTCTATTATAGCGCCCCTTACGCCATGCCTCATTACGGCGACCTTCAGTCTTTCAATTATACTTTCAACGGAAGACAATGAGCCGTCCGCTTGATACAAAAAAGAAAAGTGCGATTGAACAAATTCCTTACCAGCCTGTAAGTCTTTCGGTGTAATCCTATCTGTTGAACCTTCAAAGAATGGCTTGCGCGTAAACTTGCTGATTAGTTTTGCTATGTGCAGCCTTGGCTCATTCTCAAATGAGCATATGGCAAACTTCCATCCCTTTGACTGGGCCATGTTCACCATGATCTGATCGATGAACTCAGACTTACCAGACGAAGGATGCCCAGTAACGATTGTAAGTTGACCAGCGACCACACTGTAGAACTCATCTACGTTTGAATAGCCAGTGCTTTCGCCACGCCCCATGCCCTTCTCATAGATCTCTTCAAGCTGGTCATAGAAATGACTGGCGTCATACAGCCCAGCGACAGGCCAAGGCTTTGCCTTCGCAATGATATCATCCACCCCATCAGGGCCATGCTTCAAGAGAACATCATTGGCGTCCTTGCAGCCCTCTGGATATTCAATTGTCCAGCACCTATCCTTGCCAATGCGACGAGCCATCTCTTCTGCCATTGCTTCACCAGCGCTATCCGCATCTGTGGCAATGATAATCTTTTCAGCCCTGTCGATTTGGCTCTTGGCGTCCCAAAGAAACTTGAACTTGTTGTCCTCATTGGGGTCCAACTGACCGTCAACGACCTTCATGACGGCACCGTTCGGGACTGAGACTGCGCTATCGTACCCTGTTTCCATGAATGCCAAGGCATCCATCTCGCCTTCAGCTATGATAAGCGTGTCATCAGCGACAGCGTTTTCTATATTAAAAAATGTTTGCGGTGACCCATTGCAAGAGAAACCTTTGGACTGGATCGATCTTATTTTCGAAGCGTATACATGCCCCTTATTTTTGTACGGGAAAAATATACATTCTGTTTCCGCGCCAACCGATTGCACCCAGTGACCAGCGGATCTTAAGCCAGCCCTGTCTGCTGTTTCTTTTGAAATGCCCCTGCCATTTAAATACTTTATCGCATCATCTGACAGCGGATTTGTTTTAATTTTTTTTGCTACAGTCATCTCTCTCACTTTCATTTCGATCTTCTTTTCAGTCGGCACAATGCCTTGCTGGTTACAGTGCCAACACTGATAAAGAACCTTATCGTTTTCAATTTTAAGTGAGAGCGTCCTATCTTTCTTCTTCTTGCGACTATGACCACAAGCTGGGCAAACTATTTTGTGTTGACCTGTGCCTAACCTGTGTGCCTCGCCGCGCAATTGTTCCTCAATTTGCACAGTCGGCTCCTATTCTCTATCGATGCCGACGATACTATGCATGGGCAGCGCATCAGTCAACGGCAGTTTTTTATGCCGCCTATATATAATAATATATAATCTCTCTCTTCTTAAGAGAGAGATATATTATATATATTAGATAGCTGGGATATTATTTATATCACAGGGCGTCACCCGAATCAGCGAGCGCGGATTCTCTTTGTCCAATCCCCAGTAAATTTCTTTTTGTTTTACTTGCCTGTCGTTTTTGTAGATCGGACCCTGCATGCAATCTAAAATCAAACTCTCATCAAGATCTGGTCTGCGAGTTGAGTAATAGATTATCATTTCAACTTTGACATCCTCAGTGAACGGCACCTCTAGCTGTGGGCACTGCGCCTCAAACATCTTCACATAATTCCTAGCCTTATCAGATTTTATAAATGCTGGCCGTCCCCTTATCACAACAGCCTTTCGGCTGTTTGCTTTGGACGCTGGCTCCCCTTGTATTGTGAATGTTACGCTCTCCATTACTACCCCCTAAGTAATTATTTGACATTCGACTACCATAATGCCATAACACAAAAAGAGTGAGGAAAGAACATGAAAATTACAAATCGATTTAACCTTCCACAGGTTTTCGAAAACTTTGTACGCGCCGATAAGTACACACGCGGAACGTCTGACATCAGCGTGACGCAGTTAATCGACAGCCCAAGCATCCGCGTCAAGCGCCAAAAATACGCAGACAAAATGGAGATGGATGTTGTTGATCGTGTGTGGTCACTGTTTGGCACTGCTGTACACCATGTGCTTGAGACAACCGAAAGCAGTGGCTCTGTTAAAATGGAAGAGCGCTTATACGCCGACATCAAAAGCTGGTCTATCTCTGGCGCACTTGATCACCAAGAGGTTTTACCAGACGGCACTATTCAAATCACTGACTACAAGGTTACGTCCGCTTGGTCTGTATTGCTTGGCAAGGTTGAGTGGGAGCGTCAGCAAAACTGCTATGCTTGGCTGGTGGAGAATTCAAAGGGTGGAGTAAATCGTGACCGCAGAGTGAGTAGTATTCGCATCTGTGCAATACTCAGGGATTGGCAGCGCAAGAAGGCTGAGTTCGACAAAGATTACCCACAATCTCCAGTCGTAACTGTTGAGCTACCCCTGTGGTCATCAAAGGATCGAACTGCTTACATTAAGGACAGGATATCTCTGCACCAAGAAGCGCAAATGATGTATGACCTAGAGGGCGATCTTGGATCGTGCTCAAGTGATGAGAGGTGGTCAAAGCCAGACACTTGGGCCGTGAAAAAGAAAGGCCAAAAGAGAGCATTGAAAGTTCATGGCTCAGAGGAAGAGGCTATTGCTCACGCCGAATCAAACTCTTCGTTAAAAGGTAATTGTGAGGTTGAGTATCGTGAGGGAGAAGCTACCAGATGTGTTGGTAACTACTGCTCAGTAGCCGACTTCTGCCCCCAGTACTTAGGATCACATCATGAGTGAAAGTTCAATAGAACAAAGCGATCAAATCGAAAGAATGGCGCGGCGCATACTGAGACTTGAAGAGGCTTTGAGGCTTGTGCGTGATGTGGCTGAAGTAAGTGAGGGTGTTGAGTGGTATGAAGCGATATCTTATCTGGCATTAAAAGACACCGAAGCCATCGATCACTTGCTCTTTGATGTGAAAGGAATTGGCAAGAAAATAATTGATATAGAGAACCGCTTTAAGACAGATAAAAAAGATGGAGATAGTGATGAGCAAAAGTAAATCAGTTTGGGAAACCTTGAGCGCGGTCAATGTTAATGACCACACGGAAAAGAAAAATGGCCTGACATATTTGTCTTGGGCTTGGGCTTGGGGCGCGTTGAAGAAGCAGTACCCAAGTTCAACATTCGAAAAGCATATCCAACCAAACGGAATGCCTTACATTTCAGATGTAAATGGATACGCATATGTGCAAGTCAGCGTGACCGTTGAGGGAGAGGTGGCTACAGAAGTGTTTCCAGTTCTAGATTACAGAAACAAAGCCATACAAAACCCTGATGCTTTCGCAATCAACACAGCCATGCAACGTGCGCTGGCTAAGGCTATCAGCTATCATGGGCTAGGTCATTATATCTACGCTGGGGAAGACCTTCCACAGGATGCTCCAGAGAGCGCCCCTAAGCCGCGTCAGAGCGCCCCAGAAAAGAAACCCGCCCCAGCGCCAGCCAAGAAGGATAAATACGCCTCACCAAGCATTATATCAGCTAGTGGCGAGGAGACTAAGACGAGCGGGTGGAACTTTGTCGGCGGCACATTCATTGAGCTTTTGAAAATCCATGAGGACAAAGACACACTGCGTCAGTTCTGGGTCAAGAATAAGGGAGTTCTTACGCAACTCCAAGAAGAGAGCGCACAGCAATACGAAGATGTATTGGTGGCGTTTAAAAAGAGAAATGCTGAATTAGAAGGAGAAGCAGCATGAGTCAATATCCAGCATCAGGTATCCTGTTCCAAAACGACAGGAAGCAAAAAGAAACGCAGCCAGATTATACAGGCAGCATGGAAGTAGACCCGTCAGTTGTGCGAGATCTTTACGCCCAACTGGAAGAGGGAAACGATAGGCCAAAGGCGACCTTAGCAGGATGGAAAAAGATATCAAAGAATGGAAAGCCATTTCTCTCATTGCGAAGCGACTTGTTGCAAGAGCGAAAGCAGCAAACAAATCATTCAGGGCACAACAGTCAAGCCCCGCAACAACAAGCATCGTCAAGCGTACATGATGATGAAATACCCTTTTAAGAAATGATTCCCAAGACTAAGCGCATTGTTAACAAGAAGTACTTGCAATCTTTACGCGGGCAACCTTGCTTGGTGTGCGGTCAGGGGGGAGAAGCTCATCACTTAATGAGGGCTGAAGCTAGGGGAATGTCCAGAAAAACTGGTGACAACTGGGCAGTCCCCGTCTGCCATACCTGTCATATGAAGCTTCATGCATATGGTGACGAGCAATCTTGGTGGGACTTAGAAGGTATCGATGCAAAGGAATGGGCATCGAGGAACTGGGATAAATACAATGAATGAAATTAGAGATACAGCAATGGGGTTCGAGGCCGTTAAAGTTTCAATGTCTCAGGACAGGAACGGCGTGATACTTAGGCTAAACGTGCATCCTAATGACTGCCCACCAGAACTACACACAGACTGGGTGGGAACACGATACATGGTGGCGATGGTTCGCCTCAACGATCAGGACGAACCAGAAACACGCGAAGAGAATACGCGTATAGAGCGCATGATTGCATCGGCGGGTTTGCTATGCAGAAACGAAGAATTTTGGAATTACCTTGAGGACTTAGGCCATTCGGCAACGTCCGAAAGGGAAACCGCAAATGTTTTAAGACAGCATTGCGGGATAAAGTCACGGTCAGATCTAAGGTCTAACCCCAATGCCCGTGATAAATTTGAAGAATTAAGAGAAGGTTTCAAAGAATGGAAAAGTCAAACTTAAACGAGAAGCTTTTGCTCCAAGTAAACGACATTGCTGAATTGATTTCGGTACATCCGAAGACCATGTATGCCATGATCCAAAACGATGACACGTTCCCAAAGCCAATATCATTCGGACCACGCATGAACAGGTGGAAACCAGAAGACATTAGCAACTGGATCGAAAGCAAGAGAGATAAATGAGGCCGATCTACGAAACAGAGAAGGACTTGCGCAACGAAGTTACACTAAGCGATCTAGTTTCTGAAAGGTGGAAGTGCTCAATGCAAAAGCTTCAGCCGCGAGATCGCTTTGATTACGCGGCTGTGAGGTCAGGCAAGGTTATGTCATTCATTGAAATGAAGACGCGAACCAACCCCATGATGAAGTACCCAACGTACATGATATCAATGACCAAGGTGATCAATGCTAAGATCACTAACATGGCAACAGGAATACCATGCTTCCTGATTGTGAAGTGGTCAGACTATGCTGGATACGTCAGCATAGACAACATAGAAACCACAGTAACAATGGGCGGTAGGACTGACAGATCAGACCCACAAGATGTTGAGCCTGTCTGCCATATAAACTTATCCTATTTCAAAAAGTTCAATTGAACTAAATGTTTTTCATAAGATTGTTTGCTCTGTTTTGTAAAAACAAAATCCTTTGGTCAATCTTATCTTTTAACTCTCGCTTCCTGTCTTCACTGAGAGATACGCTAGAG
>Ga0098046_1000616_pt1 | contig 12868 bp, 29 predicted proteins | sample 11BtaG_FD_77067 | JGI IMG/M metagenome (GOLD analysis project Ga0098046, IMG submission 77067) | Marine viral communities from the Subarctic Pacific Ocean - 11B_ETSP_OMZ_AT15265_CsCl metaG | ecosystem: Environmental > Aquatic > Marine > Oceanic | place: Pacific Ocean | collected 2015-01-16
CAAGCATGGTACGACGCAAACGACTTAGAGACTGAGAAAAAGAACGGGAACGATCTTTACCTACGAGTCAATGACAATGTATTCACAGAAGTCTCACACTGCGACATCAGACAAAAAGCCATTTTATGGTTGCAATCAGAACTAGAAGGAGTTATGTATAATTAAATGAAACAATTATTAGTTAAAGTTCCCGTGTCACAATGTATTCAAGAAGTCCTCGACTATATTCAGTATAGCGAAATGGAGGGCGAAGTGGATCCAACAGATTCGTGGTACACAACATATCAATCACTACAAGAGTTGCAAGAAAAAGTTCTTGATGAAGAAGAAATGTCTTGACTCGATTATTCATTTAGTATAGTTTTATATTATGACACAAGCAAAGATAAGAGAAACCATTCTAGACATAGTCAGAGGAGAAATGGCATATGCCGATCCAATGTCCAAAGTATGCCTAGAGCAACATGAACGCCATCCTGAAAAGTTTCCACTTGGTAGCACTTTTCAGTCCGCAGAAGAAGTTTTAGAAGATATCGTTTTAAGCTTGACCTCATTGCAAAATGAGATTAGGATAGAATCATCTTTTCAATCAGCACAACTATAAACACAAGGAACAACATGACAAAAGCACAGATAGAATCAAGAGTAGAAGGATGGAATTGGAACATGAACATCTTTGAGATATACGATGAACTCAGAGATGGACATACCGGAGAAGAGCAAGAGCAACTTTTAACTCATGCATATAATTATTTCAATAAAGATTCAGCTATTGCAGATCTAGCAAATCATTTTTGCATAACTATTCATACAGACGAAGACTCACCAATCCCTTGCTAAAATGAAGATGACAGAGATAAACATAAGAAACGAAAACATAATTCCCAACGGACAACATCTTGCTGTGATCGAGAGAAGCGACTTTTACAAAGATGATGATGATCAAGCTCTTATTCTTTACGGATGGGATGAGGTTGGGACATTTGAATCAGAGTTCAAAGATCCGATTTATGTTTTTATTTCTTGACATTAACTAAAAAACCTACATAATTAAAACCATGAACAACTACATAGAAGCAGTATGCGAAGGCAAGCCACTTGACCTTCCCAATTATAACGAAAATTCAGAGCAATGGGAGATTTACTTTGAGGAGTCAGCGACACCTTACCACCCATACGATCAAAGAGATTTACTCGCAGTAAGTTTCGATTCAGCACAAGAAGCTTGCGACGCTTACAATTTTTACAACATAAGAGAAGAAAGCAAATAACATGACAAAACTATTATTAAAAATTTATCGTTGGTTTAATCCGCTCTATCAAGTAGTTTATACTACGCAAGACGGAAGAACGGAAATGTACATGATTACAAAACCCCAATATAAAAACGAATTCGGAAATCAAAAAGAAGGCAGAAGCGTTGTGGGGTTTAGAAGTTTTTGCGTAAATAGAGACGCGATAAGATCTTTTCGATACGACAGAATAACATCCTTAAATAAAGTTTAACATGAAAAATACTAAAGTTAAAAAAGACGGATTAAAAACCTCCTTAAGAAAGTTCGGACATATGCTAGCCCATAGAGAAATGAGGGGAGATGTCTCCGAGAGCTTAAAGGAGAAGTCGGAAAAGCATAGGCTCATGCTAAGAGCTTTTTATAAGCAGAGGTAAGTCCCTCTAGGTCAACGACTTGCTCGGGCCGCTGCCGCGCGACTTAAGTCGCTGATAGGCAACAATTTGTGAAAAACAATTTTATTTAACTTTTTTCTTGCGTTAATTATAAAACTAGTCTACTATGTATATATGAAAGCGAGAGAGATAAAGATAAGAAAACCAATTCTTTTCACTAAGGCTCGCCCTTTCAAGATGAAGAATAAAACACTCGACAGGAAACTCAAACACAAAAAAAGATATGAATATTAACTCAGAATACACAAACGAAGAACCTTCTTCAAACGACATTATGGATCTTGCTATGGCTTATATTTGGGATAAGTTTATCGAACCTCAAAAGAAAAGTTTAACGGAAGAGGATTGTGAAATGGTTGCAGTTATTGGATCATCTTTAAAAATGATTGCCGATCAAGCGACTGCGATGGAAAACTTTGAAATCGAGATGCCTCAAACAAAAAAAGACTATTTCAGAAATTAATTCTTGACAAAAACGATTAAAACTATTATATTATACTTATGAATAACACAGAAAACAACGACAACGCTCCTCGCAAATCAGTTAATTTACATATTTGTGGAGGTAATCGCACTTTAGTAGACTTTGAGCAAGTTCAAGCAGTGCCTACTCCATTGCCATCATACCGCAATAAACCCAACAAGAGAACAGGCGAGATCGCTGTATCTCACCAACCGATCCCTCACCATGATCTTGTTATTGATACTCGCAAAACATTATTGGATAATGGTTTTGAGATTCAAGATGAGGTACACTCTTTAGCAAGGGCGGATCAGCATTATTTTGGATTGTTTGCAGTTGATCACCCTAATCGAGTTGCTACTGATCGTGGTTGCGTTGTAGGTCTTCGCAATTCCCACGACAAGACTTTTCCTGCGGGATTGTGTGCGGGTGATGCTCCTTTCGTTTGCGATAATTTGATCTTCACAAACACCATTAAACTTGCTCGCAGACATACTCGAAACATTCTCAGCGATCTTGATTTTATGATTAATCGTGCTTTAGGTAAGTTATTTGGCTTTTGGCATGGTCAAGATAATAGAATCGAGGCTTACAAAAACTTTGATCTCTCAAACTCTCGCGTTAATGATTTGGTGATTCGGGCTTGCAAGGCAGGAGCTTTACCAAAGTCTAAAATCATTGATGTGGTAGACCAATGGGAATCTTCTGACCACGCTGAATTCAGTGATCGCAATATGAATTCTTTGTACAACGCTTTTACCGAAGTTTATAAAGGTAATTTAGTTGCATTGCCCAATCGCTCTGAAGCTTTACATTCTGTTCTCGACTCGGAAGTTGATTTTAATATTGATAATCATGTTGAGAAAGTTCTTGATATGGAAGTTGTAGAGGGTGAATTGGTTGAGGTGTAAATAAAAGAATTAACTAAAGCCCCCTTTTGTCGAGGGGGCTTTTTTTATGTTTAAAGCCGAGCAATCGTAAGTCGCTGATTATCAGCAACTTGCGTGGGCGGCTGCCGCGAAGCGTAAGTCGCTGAATGTCAACGATTTAAAAATGTAAAATTAATCGATCTTTTTTCTTGCTATAGTTGGAAAAGTGCCTTACTATGTACCTATGATTAAAACAACACTTCTCACATCAGGTAATCAAAAAATTCTCAAAGGAGAAAAACTCGGTTACATCACAAAAGGAATTCATTTAGCTCCAGCAAATCTTTCGGGTTACGAAACTTGCCAATGGCGTTCCAAAGGTTGCACAATGTCTTGCTTGAATACGGCAGGTCGTGGTCAAATGGGATCTGTTCAAGATTCACGCATTAACAAAACAAAGTTGTTCTTTGAAAAGAAATTTGATTTCTTCACAAAACTATCCAAAGAAATTACTTCTTCAATTAAGTCAGCACAAAAGAAAAGTATGCAAGCTGTTTTTCGTCCTAATCTTACAAGTGATATCATGTGGGAAAATGAGATCAATGAGGATGGCGTGACCATTCTAGAAAAACATTCATCCACTCAATTTTACGATTATACCAAGTCATTCAAGAGAATGTGTTCTTTCCTTGGCAAGCCTTTTATCAAGGGCGAGGCAAAGTTTCCCTCTAATTATCATTTGACTTTTTCTCGCTCAGAGAATAACGATAAAAAGTGCGAAATGGTTCTTTTAATGGGTGGCAATGTTGCCGTTGTATTTCGCAATCAATTACCCAAAACATGGAAAGGTTTTGAGGTCGTCAATGGTGATGAAACTGACTTGCGATTTCTTGACAAGAAAGGTGTTGTTGTTGGTCTTATCGAAAAAGGTCTTGCCAAGAAAGACGAAACAGGGTTTGTAGTAGAAGGGATTGACTCATGAGTAAATGGACAAAAGAAAAAGTAACAAATACATTCGATAATAATTTATCAATAACAATTCGAGAGCTTTCTAAGCTTTCGGGTTGGAAGCAAAAAGAACTGAAACTACTCCTCCTAAGTAATTGGTAGTCAATGACTTAGGCGGGCGGCTGCCGCGAAGCGTAAGTCGCTGAATGCCAACGATTTAAAAATGTAAAATTAATTCATCTTTTTTTTCTTTTTATTTGACACGAAGGCTTTTATACCTTAGTTTATATATATGACAACAAAACAACAATTACTCGATTTCGACAATCTCGCTTTTCATACTCACCCAGCTTGCCCAAAGGCAGTGATGGCTCAACTAAAGTTTGGCGACTTTATGATTTCTGTCGTTGCTAACACTGGAAATGGTCGTGGTCTTTATGGTCATGTTGACGATAATGAATACGAAGTCTTAATGACTTTTAAAGATGGAACAATTCCTCTTGCAGTATGTGGCGATGTTCTTGCAGGACAATCTCCTGCTCAAATCAGTAGACACATGAGGGATGCCCAACTTAATGGGTTTGCATGGGTTGATCTATTAAGAAAGATCAAAGCAAACAACGACAAAGAATTAGGTCTTGACGACTAATCACAACTAAACTATATTAAAGATATGAAAATACAAATTGAAGATTATTACGGAAACGACATTTGTTCGTTTAAAGTTAACACTTTTGCAGACAACAATGGCTTGCAAGATATTGGCGAATTTATTGATTGCAGTTACGCAGACATGGAAGTAGACGAATACTCTGAGCCATATGTTCGCATACAATTAGAAAACGAAGACTTGACATTATACTCAAACTAAACTATATTATATATTATGGAATTAACACAACAAGAAAGAATCGCCCTTATTAAAAACGCACACCTTGCAACGCAAGGCACAATCAATCAATTGGTTGAGAACTTCGTTGAAGAAGTTAAAACTGAGGAAGTCATTGGTGAAAATGGGCTTTTTAATGTCGCCAATGCTGACATCGAAGACGAAAAACAATTTCTTCATTCTGATGTTGCCGAAGACATTGACGAAGAGGATCAAGACATGGGAGTCTCTGACCAAATGAAAGGAATCTACAAATGAGCTACGACATACTTTTATTCTTACCTTGGTTATTTGTTTTCTACATGATGCATGAAAGCATTTTGTTGAACAAGTGAGTATTTTTTTATTGATTGGTCTCGCGTTTTTATTATTTTTAATCATCAAGGAGTAGTTTTATTATAATCCAAAAAGCCTTAAGTAGTTGAAGTTCAGCTACTTAGGGCTGCGGCTGCGGCCAAGCTTAAGTCATTGATGTACATGCACTTATGCAAACAAAATTACTTCATTTTTTTCTTGCGTCAATTAGGTTTATGCCTTAGTGTGTTTATATGACAGAAAAACAACTTATCGAACTTATCAATTCAACTCAAGACGGAGAGATTTGGCTCTACGATAGCAAACTCAAAGACCATCTTTCTGTAGTCGAGCAAGCACTAGAAGAGGATTTAATTCACTTTGTTCGTGCAGATGTGGGCAACATTACAACAGAATTTATTCGAGTTTCTATTTGACATAGAGCACCAACTAAACTATATTGTATTTATGACATTAAAAGACAAAACAAACGGAAAAGAACTAACATTTGAACTCTTGCCAAACGGCATTTTAAAAGCATATGATTATCATTGTGGTTGGGATGTTTCATTTAAGAAAGTGGGCGACACTTGGCAAGGTCACATGAATGGCGGTTACATCGGATATAAAGGAATACTAAAACAACTCAACCTGTTACAACAAAGCTTAGACGAAGTTAAGGGATTAATGAAAATGGTCAAAGAAATTGTTTGACAAAAATTAACAACTAAACTATATTATTATTATGATATTAAACACACCAACACAAATTGAAGCATTCAGATTTAAAACATTATTAAGAGGACTCAAGCTTGAGCTTGCCGGAATGAAGATGAGCAGGGGCAGAAGTTGCTACTCCATCATTAAAGAGGAATTCAATCTAAAAGGTAGTAAACAAAAAGTTTACGATCAATTCAAACAACTAGCAGAAGGATAAGACTATGACGGACACAACATACAATGGATGGAAGAATTGGGCGACTTGGAATGTAGCTTTATGGCTAGGTAATGACGAAGGGCTTTATAAAATGGCTCGTCGGTTTGTTTGGTACAAGGATCTAGCGAACGAGCTAGAAGCTTGTGGTACAACAGAAACCCCCGATGGGGCAAGCTACAAAGACGAAGCTCTTGACACCTACGCTCTTGATGAGTGGCTAATGGACGAAATGGAGTAATAGCCTCATAACTCGCTTGCAGTCAACGACTTACTGCGGGCGGCAGCCGGCCACTTAAGTGGCTGACCATGAGGAGTTTACGTTAAAACTCTAGTTGGTCGTGATAGCCCCAATCAAAATCTTCGTTTTCCGAAAACTCTTTGAGGGCTTGGCGATCAGCTTCTTGGTCATCCTCCCACTGACGGACAACTTGTTGATGGGCAAGTTCGGACTCGATTCGAGAGCGTTCCTCAAATTCTATGTCGGTCATTCCAGTGGCGTTAGCAAGGCGAGTGAGTGAATCATTGTTTTCTGTCATATGTATAAGGTAATTGATTTAATGAGTTGAGTCAAACTTTATTTGCAATTACTTTATTGCTTGCTCGATCATCTCAAAAGTCCAAACATGACCACCTGGGCATTCCCAAAGATCAAAGGTCTCGGACATTGGACTAGCTAGAACACGAACAAGACCATTGTCTTGAATGAATTTTTCCATTTTCTTATTTATCATATTATAAAACTAATGCATGTCTTAATAGAAGTCAAATAGAAACGAAAAAGTTTTTCGCTTAATAGTAAATAGGATAAATAGTAAATAGATAAATACATATAAGAAGAGCATAAACGATGCGATTTCGCCCTAGCGAATTATAAAGCTTTTTTCTTAACTTATCCTACTGTTTCATAAGTCGTTGTTTATCAGTGACTTGCGTTGGCCGCAGCCGCCCCGCTAAGTCACTGATTATCAGTAACTTAGGGAAGTTGACTTATTCTACTACTATATTAGATCATAGTAGCGAGGGGAATAGTCAACTTTGCAAGAGGTTTCTTCAAGTTCAAATTCTTCATTTTCGAGTATTTTTTTGACTCTTTCAACTTCGTCAAGTTTGACAAAGTCAACTTTTTTACCATTTAGATCAAAAGCTTCAACTTGTTCAACTTTGTCAAAGTAACCAATTAAAGAAACAGAGGAAACTTGATCCCCCCAAAGATTGTCAATTTCATCAGTCCATAAAGAACAAGTTAATTCGATATAAGATCCGTCATCATCCGAGTAAGAACAAGTTAAGGTTTCTTCGTCAATTTCGTAAAGTTCAAAAGCTGCGTCTAAATTTTTCATAATTATTTTCTCCTTATAGTTTTTCGGTTAACATTTCTTCTCTAACGGCTTTATTTGCAATGCTAGCCATTTCAGTCATCCAATCGTTTACATTTTCAATGGAAGTCATTCCGTTTCCTCTAATATCGTGACTAATTGAGAATTTTATTGATCTTGCCAAAGTAGCAACTTCTAAAAGAGCTTTTGATAAATTATAAGCTTTTTCGTTCTTATATGCGTTATTGTCGATCACATCGAAGAGTGAGATTCTATCTGTAGTAGTATTTTCCATATATATAAAGTAAACTATGTTTTAATTAATTGCGAATTTTATTTTAGTTATTTTCTAGTAAAAGAAAAGAGCTTGTTAATTTAAGCCCGTAGTTTTGAGCTTCCTTGAAGGAATCAAAAGACCCTGCGTAATTGCTTCCGATATATAAATCGAAAACGACATTTGACCAAGTAGCGAGAGATTTAATCTTAATGACCATATATAGAATATAAGGGTTAAAGGTCATTAAGTCAAGCTATTTGAGTTTTATTTTAAAGAAATTTTTAACGAATTAAATTATATAGATTATATAAATTTATAAACTATACTTTTATTATTTATATTATATATACATTATCGGCTTATACTAAGTATATAAGTTGGATTTATTTAATGTATAAAAGTTTACTTGGCACGATACCTGAACGACGCTTACGTAAGTCGTTGTTTGTCAGTGACTTACGCCGGCGGCAGCCGCCCCGCTAAGTCACTGATTATCAGTAACTTAGGGAGCTGATTATTAGCTAATCGAGCCTAGTATTAGGACAAACAAACAGGGCGATAGTACAATGCACCCAAGCTCTATAGTTAAGATTAAAAGTTCCATTATTTAATTGAAAAGTACAGGGTAAAAGAGAGAATTAAAAACATTACTATAATCATATTAATCAACTAAGATTAAAGGATCAGGCAATGGAGTTTTAGCGATATACTCGGCAAGCTCACTATGTGCGATCCTGTCGAGATCTGCCTGTGCAGATATAACCTGCATTTGAGCAGATGCAGAGCCATTTTCTGCATCGTCGTTGTTGTTGTCGATGATGGCTTGAAGCCTTCTTTTTTCTTGTTTTAATGTATCGTTCATAAGTATAATTTAAAGGATTTTTTGTTTATTGTCAAGCTATTTGAGGGAATTATTTATTAAACATTATTTCGAGACTAGTGTCGAATTGTTCAAGGAATAATCTTGGTGCATCAGTAACAAACCAAGTTTTGCTTGCATTAGTGATTAATCTTTTTGTAAGCATATCACTAACAACTTTTAAGAGATTTTCATTTTTGTAGACATTTGACTCGGTTAATTCGCCTGTCTTTTCATGTGTTAATTTAGCCATGTAAACATCTATATATTCGGGGCGATATTGCTCACTTAGCATAATGTCGTCCTCGCAAGCTATAGCCTCGACTCGGTAGGCTTTGCCTTCGATGCACATGATAAAGTTAAAAGTGAATTCTTTTGTATCTGTATTATATAATGATTTCATATATATAAACTAAAGCTTTTTTTAACTAAAGTCAAATTTTCTTGCAATTACCTTTCAACTATGTTTTTGCACAATGCTATTGAGCGAGTTGGTTATAGTGCAAACTTTAAAGCTGTACTATTCTACTGCAAGGCAGTCTGATGGGTTACTTTTTTAGTGATTACGCCTCTCCTAAGTCGTTGTTTATCAGTGACTTACGCCGGCGGCAGCCGCCCCGCCTAAGTCGCTGATTATCAGCAACTTACGACAGGATTATTGGGGTGGCTATTATTTTATTGCATTATAGCGTTGTGGTTTATTTGGGCATAAAAATGCCCTATCCTTTTAGTAGGATAAGGCATATAAAAAGGGGTTTTATATATTATAGTATAAGACAACAGAGAGAGAGAAAAGTGCTATTAATTCCATATTAGGCTTGTGCAAAAATCCAATCGAATGCGTCAATTTCACTACCGTTTAGCATAGGAGAAAAGTTCTTTTGATGAATGTCTAATCCTGTTATGCCGTTGACTCTTTCCCTCGTGGTGGGAGTGTTCCAACCCGCGAGAGTTGCCATGACAAGCCCCGAAGGGTCACGCTTGACAATTTCATTTCCATGAAGAAAAACGCTTGTGCCGTTCGTTATTGTGTTGCCGACTTTTAAGGATTTGCCTTGCTCGAAGGCTTCTTTTATTTGTTGGGTAACTTTTCTCATATTGTTTCAGTGTTTATTATTATTAAAGTTTTTTGTCTTGTTTCTTTTTCGATTCTGTTTGCTATTTCGTAAGCTTTGGATTCTGTTTTTGCGTTGTCAATTAACTTGCCAAGGAAGCGAATGTCCCACCATTGGGAAAAATTTGGATTTTTTGATATTGTAATCATTTTTTAATTAGGTAAAAGCTTACCTTTTGAAGTAAGCTTTTACCTGTTCACCTGTTGCCTTTATTAAGTCCGAGATGAAAACCTCTGACTCGAAAAGGTGATCTTGTGCGTGATGCTTAATCGTTGCGATTCTTTGGGATCCGATTCTGTCAACTGAAACGAGACGCACAACTTTATTATTTGTCTTTGAGTGGTAAAGACTTCCGTTTTTTAATCCTTTAGTAATGTTCATATGTATAATGTAAGCGATTTAATTAATTTATGCAAACTTTTTCTTTAGTTATTTGCTCTTTTTTCTGTTATAATTTTTTGCCAAGCTTTTCGGGCAACTTGTACGGCTTCGAGAGCGTCAAGAATTGCCATGCCTTGAGTGATTGAGCCTTGCCAATTTTCTTTATTAGATTGTTCAGCGAGGAAATTTAAATTTCCTTCAGCCTTGCCCAAGGCAAGCCCAAGGTCGAGATCTCTGTTCAATTCTTTTTTTGTTTGTTGTATTATGTTTGTCATACATACAAACTAAGGCATTTTTTAACTTATTGCAAACTTTATTTTAATTAAAACGCAATTACCTTTCGGTTGTTTTATTGCACTATCCCTCCCCCCTTTTTTGAATTTTTTTTGTCGGCGAGTTTATTTTTTTTCGGGGGGGGTGGTTTATCTCAAAATCAAAACTAGTAGAGAGCTAAAATATATATGTTTTTCAAAAAAAAACCAGACATTAGTTAAAAATAACTGTATATATAATATATATGCCAAAACGCAAAAAAATAAATAAGGAAGAATGTAACGAAATAGCTGAGGCTATTAAACCTTTAGGGAAAATTAAAATAAAATTAAAGCAGTTTGATTTTAGCGAAAAACAAAAAGAATTATTAAACATAATTTTTGATAAAAAAACGAAGGTCGTCTTTCTTAGTGGCCCGGCAGGGACAAGTAAAACTTTTATGGCTATATATTCTGCCCTTCAACTATTTAACATGGATAACAAATACAGCCTAAGTTATATTAGGACTATTATCGAAAGTGCGGATAGAGGAATGGGCGCATTGCCTGGAAATATAGACGAGAAGTTTTGTCCTTTTATGATGCCTCTGCAGGATAAATTAAACGAATTGACTTCCAATGAGGACACTCAATTTCTTATTGACCAGAAGATTTTATCCGCCATCCCAATAAATTACCTTAGAGGAGCTAGCTTGAGAGATCAAATCGTAATCGCGGATGAAAGTCAAAACTTTAGCGTAAAGGAGTTAATTACTTTAATCACAAGAATAGGAGAAAACACAAAAATGATAATATGCGGCGATACTATGCAAAGTGATATAAGTGGAAGAAGTGGATTTAAATATATTAAAGATATATTCGACGACGAAGATAGCGCGAAACAAGGAATACATAACTTTGAATTTGATTATAAAGATATAAAAAGAAGCGAAATATTAAAATATATAATTAAAAAACTGGAAAATAGTAATTAAATAAAAAATTATGAAAAGAAATAGAACATTTTTACCTGAATTTAAAGTTGACTTGGTCGTTTCTGAGTTATCTCAGGTGGTGGATTGGGGTTTAAAACAAATGAACGTACCTGACACCTGGAAAGTAACTCAAGGGGAGGATATAGTTTGCATGGTCATAGATACTGGGCATCCTATTCACTCTGACTTGCAGGATAATTTAATATTAGGTAAGAACTTCATAAAAGGAGAAACAATTTACGATAAAAACGGACATCAAACTCATTGCTCAGGCATTATTTGCGCAAAGAATAATGATTTTGGAATGGTTGGAGTCGCTCCAAAGTCCCAGTGTATTTCTGCGAAAGCCTTATCTAATTCCGGCTCAGGTTCATATCAAGGCTTAGCGGAAGCCTTAGATTATGCAATAGAAAAAAAGCCTGATGTGATATCAATGAGTTTGGGCGGGCCTAATTCTTCTCCAGCGCTAGAATCTAGAATAAAGAAGCTTTACGACATGAATATTCCTATTGTTTGCGCAGCTGGAAACTCTGGTCAAGGAGGCGTGAATTGGCCTGCGGCATACAAGGAAACTATTGCCGTTGCTGCCTTTGATAAAAATGGTAAAGTTGCTAATTTTTCATCAAAGGGTGAGATGGTTGAATGGGCTGCCCCTGGAGTCGGAATATACAGCGCTTACTTAAATAATGCCTACGCTTCGCTAAGCGGGACATCAATGGCCTGTCCTTTTATAGCTGGAGTTATATGTTTAATGCTTGCCAAACATAAAAAACAAGAAAGAGAAACTGGAAAAAATGACTGCAAGACTGTAGAGCAAATTAGAGAGCATTTATTGAAGTATACTCAAGACAAGGGGGAAGTGGGAAGAGATAAGAGTTGGGGATACGGAGTGATAGACGTAAAAAAATTAATTCTTGATGGGGGCGAGGAAGCTCCAAAACCAAAGCCTAAGCCAGAGCCTGAACCAGACCCTGAACCAGAGCCTAAGCCAGAGCCTAAGCCAGAGCCTAAGCCAGAGCCTAAGCCAGAACCAGAGCCAGACATTCCTCATCCTTACCCGGAGCCTAGTCCAAGGAAGGAATCAAAAAGAAATTTGTATTTATGGGTTGGGCTGGCTCTATTGATTGTGTCGGCATCTTTGTTTTACATTTTTTATGCAAAGCCTTTTTCTAAAGAAGAATTATATATTCCTTATATAGATGAAAATGGAAATGTAGATTTTGATAAAAAACTCGAATATGAACTGTGGGAAGATGGGGTATGGCGAGAGAAGGAGAAATAGTTAGCTTTAATTCTAAAGAAGGAGTTAAATCGGGGCTTATATTAAAAATATATAAACAAATAGGCTTTGAGGATCATGGTTCAGAAATGGCGGTAATAAAAGTTAAAGATGAAGGTTTAAATAGTTTAAAATCAGTAATTTCTGTAAAAGTAGAAAATATTATTGAATAATATATTAATATATATATTATATGATTAAATATGGAAACAATAATTGCTTCAATAATAACATGCTTAACTACTCTTACAATAGCATATATTCATAGACGAAGACATTTCAAAAAAAGAGATGTAATGATTGATGAA
>Ga0098046_1000625_pt1 | contig 12795 bp, 19 predicted proteins | sample 11BtaG_FD_77067 | JGI IMG/M metagenome (GOLD analysis project Ga0098046, IMG submission 77067) | Marine viral communities from the Subarctic Pacific Ocean - 11B_ETSP_OMZ_AT15265_CsCl metaG | ecosystem: Environmental > Aquatic > Marine > Oceanic | place: Pacific Ocean | collected 2015-01-16
GGTTTATGTCCTTTCAAATATTCGTAAGCTCTCAGTACTTTATCTTTATCATCCTTGAAGCCACCTAATCCTGTGTTACAGTTACCACATAACCAACCTCTGAATGTATCAGTATCATGGCAGTGGTCTAGTACCCAACGTTGTAGTCTAGGTTGACCATACTTACCTATCTCTTTTATATCTCTTTCACAGATAGGACAACAGTAATCCTCAGGTGGATAAGGGTTCTCTTTCCTAAGTCTTTGTACTACTCTTTCTTGACCTGATTTACAAGACCTACACTTTCTTTTTATTTCACCTGATAGCCTAACTGAAAAGTTAGTTATAGGTTGCATCACATCACATACATTACATGTCACTGCCTCAATGAGTGTCTGCCCAGTTTCGTCCATACTTGTAATCACTGTCAAGTTTGCATCTGAACTTGAAGTGTCTTTCAACTCTGTGCATACATCCTTGAATAAGTCTCCCTGTGTCATCCTCTTGCCCTTTCTTTACTAGTAGTTGTACCTCATCGTGAATGAATGCTACAATCTTTGCATCAAGTCCTTGTTCTTTTATAGCCCTAGCTATGAAGACATACCAAGTCTTACACACCAGTGCACCTGCTGATTGTAACAAAGTATTAAGTGAAGCATGACTATGCCTGACAGGTATAATACGTCCATCTAATCCTTTGACCCAACCTCTTTCATCTGCTGCTTCTGATACTGCATCCTTGAGATACTTAAGTGCAGGTAGTTTCTTCAAGAACTTCTTCTTGATTGCTCTACCTTCTTTAGCTCCCTTACCTATTATCTTACCTGTCTTCTCATCACCTGACCCATACAAGAATCCGTAGATAAAAGTCTTGGCATTATTTCTAGTAGGTAGACCTGCTGCTTCTTGATTGATAGTATGTATGTCACCGTTGACTACTGTGTTAGCATAAGAACCATCATCATAAGCAGCCATGTAGTGAGCAAGACACCGTAGCTCAAGACCACTGGCATCAGCACCAAGAAGACTATAGCCAGTAGGAGCATAGAAGAGTGACCTACATTCTTTACCATAGGGTGCACCAACACTAGGAACTTGTGCAACATTAGGGTTGGAATGAGTACAACGAGAAGTAACAGCACCCATATGATTAACACGTCCATGCAGTCTGCCTTCCTTCTCCATCTTCAGCCAAGCCTGATTACCTGTAGCTAACTGACCTAACCTTTTATTAAGGAGTAGGTACTCGTTAAGCATCTTAGCCTCAGGCATATCAATACTTGAGAGTACAGCTTCATCAACTTTAGGCTCACCACTATCAGTAAAGGCTTTAGGTTTCCATCCTCTCTTCATTAGTCTGTCTGCTATCTGCATACGTGAAGCAGGATTGAATGGGATTGTCTTAGTCTTAGTCTTTAACTCTACGATAGTAGGTTCAAAGTTATTAACTAGTTCTTCTTCAAGCTCTGATTTACGTGAGACTAACTTGTACCACAATTCTTTAGCTGCTTCTACATCAAAAGGAAAACCATATTCCTGTTGTTGTAATAGTAAAGTATGTATCTCAGTCTCTAAGTCTAGTGCTTTTTTACTAAAATTTTTTTCAGTAATTTTAGAATACAGTTTGGCTGTAACCTTCGTGTCTTGTATACAGTAGTGTAACATGTCTTGGGTATACTCTCCAAAGCTCTCACTGCCCACATTGAACTCACCTTTTAGTTCTCCTAATCTGTATCCCCATGCCTTAAGGCTATGACTGCCCATAAGTTTAGAAGGAAAGTTATTTGTTTTACTTAGCTCAACGTCCATCTCTCTTACGTCACACCATATAGTTCTTGAACATACTAAGGTATCTATTACTTTACCTGTGTAGTCAAAGTCATACAACTTCTTGAGTACTCTTAAGTCATAGTCAATAATGTTATGACCAATGAGAGCATCTGCTTTTGATAGGAACACAAGCCCTTCTTTTATTTGGTGGGGTTCAAAGGTGTATACCTTTTCTGTATCCTTATCTCTGCATACTATGCACCACACAGTAGTTACATCATCAAGTAAGTTGTCTGCTTCTATATCAAATATTAATTCCATTGTTTCTCCTTGTGTCTCTGCACTGTTTAGAATTCTAATTCTTCTTCATCAGGGAAGTGTACCTCATTCATTCTCCCTGTCTCTGTGTTATACTCTAATGAACAACTCAAGCCTGTCTCACCAGACCATCTGTTCTTCAATACTCTAACCTGACTTACGTTAGGTTTGTCTTTGTCTTGTTGGTTACGTTCTAATCCTATGACCATATCAGACAGCTGACCTATTGCAGCACTACCTCTAAGCTGTGACATAGAAGTCTGTGCTCCATCCTCATGTCCTCTGTCACCTGAAGGTCTCTTAAGATGTGACACTAGTATCATACCACAGTTTAGTTCTTCTACTAGTGAACGTAACTTAGTCATAGTGTTGTCAATGATACGTCTTTCATCTCCTCCTTCTAGTCCACTCACAACAATACTAATGTGGTCAAGTATAACATAATCAACTTGGCATCCTCTGACTAGGTATCTGATTTTAGATAGTAGATTTTCAGAGTCAGTTGAACCCCAATGGTCATACATGTACACCCTACCTGAACCAACTGTATTATCAAAAGCTTCCTTTAGTTCTTCTTTAGGTACATCATTTGATTGTAGATGTAGTGGTTTGTTTAAGTCAATGGACATCAAACCAAGTGAGGTACGTTTAACATTCTCTTCCAATGCTATGTACCCTACTGTCTGTCCCTGCATGATGAAGGAGTAAGCAAACTCTCTAGCTAGTTGTGACTTACCTATGCCACTACCTGCAGTGAGTGTTACAATCTCACCCTTACGACAACCACCTGTCTTCTCTTGTATACCTGCATAAGGATAAGAGACAGAGTGCTTATCATCTTCAGCAGTAATCAGTTCCCATACATCAGTACCTGCTATGATACCATCAGGTCTGTATGTCTTAGCAGCCCATACTGCATCAATGAGTTCCTCCTGTCTTCCTGCCTGTAACATATCACTGGCATCCTTGAGAGGTAGCTGGGCTATCTTAGCCTTACTAGGTGGTAGTATACTAGCTACTTCCTTTGCTGCTTTTTGACCATGCTCATCATTATCAAACATGATAACAATACTGTCATAGTTACACAGCCATTCAAGAGATTTAGACACAGCTTTCTTAGCAGAGTCTACACCTGAGGGAACACTTACAACTGCCCACTTGTTGTCAAAGACTTGACTCAATGACAGAGCATCTAACTCACCTTCAACAATGGTAATCATCTTACCCTTATCACGACAGAGGTGTTCACCATATAGTCCAATCTTCTTCATGTCACCTAAAACAAGGAAGTCCTTGTTACGAAGTCTTACCTTCTGTGCTTGGAGTGTGCCCTCTCTATCATAGTAGTTAGCTACATGTACCTTCTTATCCTTATAGATAGCTACACCATACTGCCAGTGTCTTGCTGTCTTCTCAGTTATCTTCCTTTTGTTTAATGCCTTTACCTCAATGGGTAGGAAAGCAAAGTTACTCTTCTGTGTAGTCACTGCTATCACTCCTTCATTACCTTGTGCTTTTGTTGATACTTGACAAGAGAAACAGTAGTGATGACCATCAGTATACAAAGCATTGGCATCACTACTGCCACAGTGAGGACACTTTTCATGTCTTATGAACTCACTATCATTCATCCTTACCTATTGACTCCTTTATAAACTTAGACATGTAATCTAAACCTTGAGCAATCTTCTTGAGTGTATCATTGTCATACTTCTCAGAGTCACCCACCATATCAATAGCCATGTCCTCATAAGTAGATGTATGTTCTATCTCCTCATCACCTATGATGACAGACACACTTAGACCTTGCTTAGTAAACTCTGCTTGTAAGTCCACATCAGTTTCAATCATGTCTTTAACATCTATCACACTCATTTCAACCACTCCTTTGGTATTGTTTCTTCTGCCCATATAAAACCATTACGGTCAGCCCATTCTTGACAGGTCATCTTAGAACCATCCTTTCTTTTCTTAGCTCCTTGTATAGTGGAGCTTGCCTTTTGAAATACAAATCGTATATCTAAGTCAGGGTACTGTGCCTTGACAGCCTTCATCTTACGTTGACTGTCTTGTCTGAAGTATCCTTTAAGCTCCACTATCATCTTGCCTATCTTTAAGTCAGGAACATAGTGACGTTCCACAAAGTATGCCATCTTCTCAGGCTCATACACATGTGGAATGTCACGTGCTACTAGGTCTGCAATGACCCTTGCCTCAAAAGTCCCCTTCGTCATCAGCAGTACCATCAGTATCTATGTCATCAAAAACTGCAGAGTTATCTTTCTCTATAGCTTTGGCAACAAACCCTTCTTCCTCATCAAAGATAGAATTAGGTGTGCCATGCTCAACCAAGTCAAGGACTTGCATAGCTTTTAGTCTAAGAGATACACCTACTTGTTTAGTGGACTGCATCATGTAGGCTACAGGTTCAACAGCTACCTTAACAAGTGAACCATTACCTATTAACTGACCTCCTAACATTGGGTTACGTTTAGCATCTACAACGTTAACCTTCTGCTTGTAGCTCTGACCGTTCTTACCTTTTATCTTAGCCTTAAGTTTAGTTTTGAATACAACATTACCTGTCTCATTACCATCTTGGTCAAAGTCTGGCTCAGTTACAGGACGTTTGGACAGGTTTGCCTTTAGCTGTGGCTTCTCCTTGACAACCTTATTGAACTCCTCATCGATGAGTGCTTCTAGTTGTTCACAAACTTGTGCTGCTTCTGCCTCAGGTACAATTACTGAAGTAGAATATTCTCCATCATCAACGAACCTTGTGTCAGGCTCAAAGACTTTTGCCCATAGGGACTTTCCTTTTATTACTAGCATATATAACTCCTTATTGCTATTTGTTTTGCCAACTGGCTAGGTTGTAACTTTAGAAATCAAGCAAAGAAATAGTCTGATTTCAATACGTTACGGATATCTAGGTTACCTTTACTTGGTGGTAGAGGAACATCCTCAGTACCTAGAGTCTTGATTGCATGAGTCCTGAGTTCATCAAGAACATCATGCTCTTCATACATACTAACGAACTGTTCACGTAGTATCTCAGATAGCTGTGGCATCATGCTACTATGTGTACCATAGCTGTCATGTACCATAGCAAAGTCTACAATACCTACCTTAGTAGCTTCGTTAATAGTACGTGTCATAGCAGAGGCATCTAAACTATGGATGAAGTTAGGACTACTACCTAACCCTGTCCTCTGCTTATTAACTTTGTCTTGCTTATCTTTAGGAAAGGATAGAGATACTATGTCACCATTGATGTGTGTCTTTATCCTCTTCTGTTCTAGTTCATTATACTGTTGCATAACTAACCAACCTGTAGGTGTGACCCACTCCATGTGTTGACCCATGTTAGAGTACACATCTCCTACACTCTTAATGTAGTCCATCACCTTACGTGCTGACACAATCACACCACTAATGCTGTCCCATATGTGACCTGCTAGGTAGTGAGTGACATTGAATAGGTCATCACCAAAGATGTTGGGTGTGCCTTCCTTTATCTTATCCTTGATAGCTTCTTCTATGTATGCACGACAAGCATGTTTAGTACCTGAGTAAGGTACAATCATAACAGGTCTCTTAGCTAACTTCCTATCAATACCAAACTCTAAACATTTCCTACCTAGTTCTGTGTCCTCCTCTCGTATACGTTGTATAGCTTGGTCAGCTACCTGTGTATAAATATCTTGAGGTACAGCAGAAGATATTAAGTTAGTAGCTACACCCCCTACCTCATCTCTTAGTATAGCTGAGAGGTGCTGTAATCCGTTGCAACTACCATCTGCTGAGACAGGTAACCTACTCTCATAACCCCAACCAAACTTAGCTAGGGCTGACATCTCATAACACCAAGCTAGGAACTGGAATGGTTTGTCTGCCTCAAGCCAAGCTTGGTTATCAAAGGGATTGTCTGCTATCCTATGTGCCTCATCTACATACTCCCATGCCCATGCTTCACGTTTGTCTAACGTTATCTTATCATTACCATACAGGTTTGCACCATGTATACACAGCCACCTTGCATCATCCCAACTATCAATAGGTACAGGATAACCAAACTCTAGTAGACTCTTACTCCAATCAGCTGACTGAGGTGTGAGGAATGTACTGCTTGCATACTTACGTGAACGGAAATCATTCTGCCATACGTAGTAGAACTTCTCATACTTACAGAACTGTTCAGCTACCTGTAAGGTACGTTCAACTTGTATACGTTTACTGACACTACGATTATTACTTGAGTAAATCTCAGCACGTTTACGTGACCATATTCTGAATGTAGATTTCTCTTCCTCATTCATCTCACTAGGTTCTTTACTGAAGTGGTAGTTAGGTAGAGGTGTGTCCTCCCTTGCAGGTAAGTTACCTACCTCTTGCCCACTCTCCCACATCTGACGTATAACTTTGAGTACGTTCTGATTAATCCTCCACTCAGTTTGTTGTAGTGCATTGAGACAAGCATACTCAGCAGTCAAGTCTTGTTCAGATAGTCTAGTTAAGTGTGTCTTTAATCCCATTACTTTCTCCTTACAATAGGTAGTTCATCTATGTCATGTCCATGATAACCTCCACCCTTAACTGATGTCCAATCTTTAGGTGGTATTACACAAGGTAAGTATCTTGGACGTGAGCCTTGCATGTACTCATTGAATGCCTTAATCCAATCAAGTGTATCTTGAGTTGGTACAACGTAGGTTGCACGTCTCTTCCTTTCAGTCTGCTGTGTGTCAAGCTTGATGATACCTGTACTCTGTATGATTAAGTCAATCAACTTAAACCCTACGTGTACACGTTCAGACTTGAGCCACTCAGTATTCTTGTAGCCATCCTTGTTCATCTTATTAGTTAGACCAAACCTTCTAGCTCCATATGCTTTCTTCATAGCAAGCTTGATTGTGTTGTTAGCTACGTCTCCTTCAGAGTGTATCCATTTGTCTAACCTATCTTGTATCTCAAGGTTACTACCCATAGTTCTAGCTACATACAGTAGAGTATTCTTTCTACTAATTGAATCCACTAGTGTTACAAGTGCAAGGTATGCAACTTGTTCTGCATCCATGTCCTTTAAATTTTTCCACGCAATATCTCGTGAGGTATTAGTAGGATTCTTAATGAACTGTACAACTGCACCTGTCACAGTTTGTACTAGCCTAGATACTATAGCTCTTCCATGTGATGTGTGTGATTCCTTTCCCTTTTCAACTGCCACATTCAACCCTTTGTTAAACCTTTGTATTCCACCTGTCATCATGTCAGTCTCTAGTTGAAGTTGTTCCTCAATTAGGGACTGTTCTGTTTCTAAAGTTACAACCAAGATAGACTCCCTTTAACATTATTAACTATAGGTACTCCGTTATACCTGACACACCTAGTACAATTACACCTAATAACATTAGTAAAAACTGTACACCTATCATGTTATACTTAGTACAATATCCTATACCTGAGACTGTAGCCATCATAACAATCCATAGTACCATGAACGTATTAGTCATACTCTCTCCTTCGTGTTATACATTGTTATCCATTCATTATTCCTTGCTACTTCTTCTTCTAGTAACTCAGTAAACTCCTCATCCCTCTTCAAAGAACAACCATCCTTATGTCCATTCAAATACTTGATGTGATACTGAGGTGTACCATGCTTATGGTATGGATTAAGATAACCTACATCATGGTAACCATTGTGATACCCCATTAGGTAAGCATCATCATATATATTCCTACTCATTAGTCTTCTCCTTTAACTACGATTGGATTAGATAGAGTCCAATCTTCTGCTATTATTTCTGCTTCTCTTTCAGTACTGACTGCTAACTTCCTTACTAGTTTGTTGTCTTGAAACTGTGTGATGTAGTAGAACTGACCTAAAGCATCATCAACATAGGTAACTTTAGCACTCCTACCCCACTCACTATCTCCATAGTACTGACTTAGTTCTCTCTTAATTGTCATTTGTTACCTCATCAAATGTAAATGTAAACTGATTGGGATGACTGTTAAACAATGAGTAGTCCTTATGTGCTACATCATCTAGTATGTCAGCTAGTTCATCTACTGTTGAGTAGTAGACAGGTTGTCCTAGCATAGTGTTATCCTTGTATGTCATAGGTACACACTCTTGTACCCCACTCTCTTCATCTTGATGTATGGATAGGTAAGTATCCTCATCAATTTGTATGTATATGTTACTCATGTTAATCTTTCTCCGTTAAAAATTTAAACTCACTCATTAACTTCCATCTGACTCTCTCTAACTCTCTTACGTCAGACAAGTACATGTCTTGACAGTCCAACAACATGTCCAAGCTACTATCTATAGCTCTGTACGTATCACGTATAGCTTTTACTTGTACGTCTGTTAAGTTTTGTTTAGTTTTCTTAGTCATTATTGTGCTCCATAGTTGTTAATCTCTAGTCCAGTTGGTCTGAAGTCTACCATCACACACCCATTAGATGTGTCACAGTTTAAACTAACTCCATCAAATCCTACTGCATATACTGTAGCTTGTACATCATGTACAGTTGGTTCTTCTACATCATCCTTCACAAAGATGTTAAGGTCGTAGGCTCTACCCTTCCAGTAGAAGGTCTCCCACTCATCACACTCACACGTACAAGCATTGTCTACTATCCATTGCTTAACGTATTCGTTGATAGCTTTTCTAAACTTTGTGTCCTTGATGTACTTGTCTTCAACGTCTTCATACTTACTATCCATGTACTTCTTAGTTAACTCCTCTCTCTTCTCCATCTCTCCTCTTAGCCATGCAATCTCTCGCTTGTCTCTCTCACTACTAGTAATGAGGTCTTGCATTTCTACTGCTAGTCTCTCCATTAAAGTTAGCGGCTCAGTCATACTCCATCTCCTTTAGCTCCTCAATGATTAACGTTGTGTTAAGCTCTTTAAAACTTGGGGTCATACAGTACCCCCTCATCTTTAAGCCTACCATAATAGGTTGCACGTTGTCTATAAAATTCTGCTTGCTCTGAGTTTTCGTCCCACTCATAGTCATACTGTTGTTTACGTGCTGACTTAAACTCAGCTACAACATCTACTAGATGTTCTGTTCCGTCTATTGGTTCTATGTACATACTCATTGTGTCTCCTCTCTCTCGTTAATGTAATCATTAAGACAATCTCTCAGCTCTATCAGTTGGTCATTAGTCCATATGTCCCTAGCTAAATACATAGTCCTCATAGTATTCTCTTCGTATGGTTTAACTTTGATAAGAGAATTATACTGATACTGCTCATGCTCTGCCCTATTGTATTGGTATCCATGTCCCATGTCTTCTCCAGTTTTCCAATGTTTCATACTGCTTAACTCCTACTGTTTAATCTACTATTTAATACGTCTGTTATTTTAACTTGATTGTCTAACTTATGTAAAGCACTTTTAAAAGCCCTTACTAAATGTACAATATCCATATCATGTATCTGAATAGGTTCTTCTCTACTTGCTGAGTGATACAGAAACCCCTCCAGTATATCATTAGGTACTCTCTTCTCTTCTATTACTTCTATTGTTTTTATTATCTTACTTAGTTTCATTACTCTCTCCTTCTAGTTGTTAATCATATATAATAAATTCCACCACGTGTAGTAGCTACTGAATGGATTTATAAAACCCATAGTTACTACTAGCATGAATATAAATAATAGTCCATCTCTAAATACAGTCCATGCTAAATCTTCATCCTTCATTAGTACCTCCAACTGTCAATCTGTTGTCTTGTTAGTTGCTCACTTCCTACTAGTCCATGAGCTAGGTTATATCTTTGTATCTCTGTGGTTGTCATATCCTTAAACAACAACCACAACATCTCTTTATCTGTCATACGTAGTACCTCCTAGTTTAAGTTGGTTAAGATGTAAGTACCATCTTTTATCTTCTTCTCTGTGTCTTTCTTAGTCTCATTTAAAAACATGTTTCTATATTTACCAGTTGTCTTTGAGTAATCCCAGTAATGTTCATCAAGATAAACTTGGTCGTCAATTCTTTTAACTATCATACTGTTGTAAGATTGGAAGTAGTCAGTCACTCCGTCTGTTATTATAAATTGATTAGCTACTTTATTACCATTGTTACTATACATATTAGACACTTGCATATTATTCTCCATTAGTCGGTTAAGTTGTTACTAGTGCAACCCTATCAAAAGAATTGCACTAGGTCAAGTTTATTGTGAAATTATATCTGCAGTTCCTCCAAACTTCCTACTTGATAGCATAGGAATAGATATGTAATAGCTTTTCTTTCCCATGTGAACACCTTTAAACGTGTCTCCGTTGGTAAACTGCCATCTAGATTTATACACCCTTGTACGAGTTGCAAAGACTGCTAAAGGTACGTTAAAAAGTTTTAAAGTTTTTGTTTTAAACATTGTTGTTTCTCCTTTTGTTATTGTTACTTTTAGTGAGCTTTCTTATAGCTCCCATAGACTAGGAAAGCTCCTAGCCTATAAGAGTAATAAGTTAAGCAATCTCTCTTGCTTTTCTCCAATGGTAGTTTGCAAAGTAATCTTGCACTATGTGCTCTCCTACTATGTAAACGTACATATTAACAACTTGTTCTGGGTTAGCTAAATCTGTTGTGACTTCACCAAAATTGAATTGCTCATAAGCTTTAACAATATTGATAATACTAAAGACTTGATCTTCTAACCATTTCTCAGCTTTATAAGTCCCAATTATATAATAATCAGTATTAAAACATTCATGATGTAAATCTTCTCCTATCTCTTCAAGATGGTTTGAGTTTTCTTTTAAGAAGTCCTCAAAGTATTCTTTTATTTCTAAATATTTAAAAGCTTTTCTATCTATCATTTTTGTTTCTCCTTGTTTAGTTAACATTGTTAAGTATTATTTATCTGCGTTATTCTCTTGTTTTATTTTAGATCAGATAATGAAAAAGAAGTCAAACAAAAAAGATAAAAAAATTAAACTTTTTTTTGAGTAGGCTGAAACGTAGACTGGACAACAAAAACGTTGAAATTAAATTTTATAACTAATGATACCCTAAGCAATAAACATTGCTCTATGAGCTTTAAAACGTGTTTAAAAGGTGTTCAGCTGAATGAGATATATATAATATAGTATAACAAAAAACAGTATTGAAAAAGAATAGATAGAGAGAGACATAAACATGTGATAAAAATGTCACACATGTTCCCAGCTGGTGATGAGTGTGTTAAAAATGTCACACTAGTGTTGCAAATGAGCAACATATTTAAAGGAACGTGAACCTTTTTTAACGTGTGCGTGGGGGAGTTGGGCGTGTCCTCTAAGTTAAATACTGTTTCAGATTTTTCTACCAAAATACAACCAGTATGTTAAACTCCTAGTAGCAGCAGTAGGTCTAAACACCGTCAAACAAGTTAAACTCCCTATAACAATGGATATCTGACCAGTATATAGTTATATATGTGAAAGGGAGTCTATCTTGGTTGTAACTTTAGAACTCTATCCAACTCTGTTGAACAGGCTTTTCCTTGCTCATATTGAGGTTAGACATGAATTTATCTAGTTCTAACTCTAGTAGTTCTTCTTTTCTTGTTCGTATTTCTGTATCTGCATCAGCAGCCATCTGGTCAACCCAGTATTGGACTGCCATAGCAAGTACGTCAAGCCTGTCATCATGGGCTAATGCTCCTCTAACTTTAGTTATACGTGTCATTTGATACGTTAACATGTACTTAATACCTACATCAGGTGGCATAGACTGTACACTATCATAGTCTTTTTGTATGACCTTAGGGTCTATAACAAGTCTATGCTGGTTCATAACAGGCTCTAGGGTATCTATAATCCTGTTTTCCTTCTGTTTACTATGTCTAACCTCTTCTAACGTACAAGGATGTGTCTTAAGTAGGTATGGCTTTAGTAGTTCTGTGAACATACCGTCACCAAAGTTACTCTCAACAAGTACCATGTTAACCTTGTTTATCTTTGCTAAGTCTGTTAGGTGCTGCAGTGTACTCTCAGAGTAACCTCCTGCTACTCCTCCTGCATCAGTAACGTATAAGTATCCGTTTAACATCTTGACAACTGCATAAGCTGTTTCATCACTACCTCTACCAGAGGGGTCAATAGCTAATATAGAGCCTTGATAGTCTAACCTACCTATAGTATCTTCTGGAGCATAGAACTTATCACCTGCTAAACCTACGTTAGGAATGTCTAACATGGGTTTCATAATACCATAGACTACTTTCTCAGGAGCAGTGTCCTTATCACAGCTATATATGATTAAGTCACTTAACTTGAGTGGGTATTTGTTGGAATCACTCAAAGATGTGTCTAACATGAATTGCAATGCAAAACCTGAACGACCATATGAAAGCTCTCTTTCCAACAAGTCTTCATCATCAAACCGTTTAGGGTCTGTAGGAAGCCCATACAGAGCCTTTTGCTCCTTTTGCATAGAATCATACAAGAGAGGTGCTAACCTACCCCCATAGGCTTTCTCTGCTCGTTCTAGAGTAGGGTAACGTGCTGTCCATATCCTCATGTCATAACCACGAGTAAGCAGTATGTTGTATAAGGACATCTCATTCTGAGGTGTACCTAAGTAAATAATCTTTCCATCAGGCTTTAACACAGCATCAAATTCTTTAACAGTCTCATACAGCTTCTCTCTCATCATGTGAGTCATAGAATTGTTAGGGACTTCTACGTCATCTGCAATGATTATGTCTGCTCTAGAA
>Ga0098046_1000627_pt1 | contig 12775 bp, 14 predicted proteins | sample 11BtaG_FD_77067 | JGI IMG/M metagenome (GOLD analysis project Ga0098046, IMG submission 77067) | Marine viral communities from the Subarctic Pacific Ocean - 11B_ETSP_OMZ_AT15265_CsCl metaG | ecosystem: Environmental > Aquatic > Marine > Oceanic | place: Pacific Ocean | collected 2015-01-16
ATGTCTATGTGTTCTGAATTATTGGGTTGAGATGATGTTTCTTCTAATTTAACTTTTTCGCCATTCATAACCTTCATTAGATTGGCCATTAAATTGACATCTTTCTTGCTTGGTACTGACATTTAGAACTCCTACTAGTTGTTAAACAGTTTTATACCCTCGTAGTGTAGGAACTAACACACCTTTATGTGTTAATTTCTCTGCCAGGACTGTTTCTCTACCTGACAACTGCGATTCGTTTACATAATCTCCCTCAGAAAAGTATTTATTTAATAAATCTTCCTCTTCTTCCGTAATCATTACGAATAATCCACCTAATATCTCTTTTAACTTCATTACATACCTTCCTGGTCTGCTTGTTGTGTTCTGAGTTTATTAAGTAAATTTCTAAACTGTATTCTAGTATCTTTATTCATTGCTAGATTATCTAGATTAGCGGCTTGATGTGCTAGTGCTTGTCGCTGAATAGGAGTCAATACCTTACCCTGTTCTGCGTTGTCGATTGCATTTGCGGCCATCTGTGCTGTTGCACCGCCTAAATTATCTCTGCCAAGTCTTTGCATGGCTTGTGTTCTTTGTGATTTTAATTTGTTGTTCGCCGCTTGAATATCTTGTGCTGACGGTTCCACTTCTTGTTCATCTTCAGAACCTTGTGAACCTGTGCTATAGGCTTCTGATTTAATAGGAAGTTCTGGGTCAAATGCTTTCCATTCGTCATATGTTAAGTATATATCTGTATCTGGGTCGTAGTATTTGCCTTCTACGTGGTCATAATAAACTACTTTGCCTGAACGTGTCATAATAGGACCTTCTAGTCCATCACGTTCTTGATATTTGTCTGTATCTATTGGTGGAAGTTCATAATATCCTTCTTCCAATGACTCCATTAATCCCATAATATCTTTAACTGTGCTTACATCGTTAGCCTTATAAGCAGACATTAATTTAATATAATCAGAAAAACTTAATGATTTCATTCTTTTCTGTACATCTTCAATAGGAGAATCGATAAGCGTAGCGATATCTTGCATTCTATCATCAATACTTTCTTTAAACATTTCTTTCTCTATTTCATTCTTTAATGTCATTGTATTCTCCGTTATCGTCTATTTAGTGTCTTTAAACGCTTACTCGCTGGATTCATTCTACGAGTCATTTTTGCCTTACGTTTCATTCTAGCACCCATTTTTGCTTTTGTTCTTGCTAATGTGAAACGTTTCTTCATATTAACAGGCTTAAAACATGCCGCTGGTTTAGTTACTGTCTTACCCTTGAGTCTTCCTGAACCACATCTATATTTACGAACAATACTTCTGCCTTTACGGGCATAAACAAGTTTCGCTTCATATATTTCTTCAGAAATTTCTTCAAATAACATTTTATTAGCCTAAGAAATTAAACATTTGTGCAAATAAGGCAATCAACATAGTAGAAAATAATGTTGAGGCTGCCCACAATATCATTCGCTTTACTTCAGTAAAACCCTTATCCATATCTTTTTCATTTTTATCAATCTTTTCATTAATCTCTTTTAAAGATTTATTAAAATGATGGTATCTCTCATAGCATACTGCTACATGCGTCTCTAAACTCTCTGCTTCTAAATGTGCTAATTTTGGTTCTTTCTCAGCCATAGTAGCATCTCCCTAAATTAATTATTACAATTGTATTTATCATTTGGTGCCAGAAATTATATTCATCCAGAACAAAAAAAGAGGACAATCTGTCCTCTCTTTGTTGAATTAATTAAATTAATTAGTTTAAAGTATATCTGACATAGAGAATTCTACATTTGAAGTAGATAATGCAACACCATCAATTGTGATTCCATGAAATAATTCTTTTAAAACAGCAACATTGTCACTATCACGTTCAAAAACTTTGCTATGTTCAACAGCAAATTTAAAAACGAATCCAGCACCTGTTAAAGTTGGCGCTATACCGTTTAATGTAGCAGGTAAAGGATTATTCATAATCGTTGGTTGTGCAACCAATGATATAATATTAACGATATCATCTAAATTTTGTTGAGATTGATTTAAAATGTCGCCAGTGTGTGTAATATCCAATGTTGTTACATACATTGTATAAAAATTAATGTTACCAGATAAACTTTCACTTGCCGATGCGGCTCCGTGTATTTTTGCCATAATGGTATCTCCGTACTCTTGTTAATAGTATTTATCTAAAATTAGACTTTAATTCTATGATACTACATCAGTATCAGTAATTAAACCTCTATCAAATGAATCAGCCTGATTTACACTCTCTGAAATATTACCATAGTTAGTAGCATCCATTGTTTTACCAAGTCTAATCCAAGAAGCACCATTCCATCCTTCAAAATAGTCTAGTGTAGAATTAAAACGTATCATACCAGTAACTTCTGTTCCTGGTCTTTGTGCTGTAGTTCCTACAGGAACGACCATGGCACCAATTGATGTCATCTCTGTTCCATTAAGAACTGGACTAGTTAAAGTTTTATTTGTAAGTGTTTCTGTTCCTGTTAAAGAAACAAAACTATCTCCTTGTAAAGCAGTATTAAATTCTGCAAGTGAGCCTGAAATTGTATTAGAATCTAAATCAATTGATTTATTAGTTAATGTATCTGTTGTGCTTTTAGCAACTAAAGTATCAGTTGTATTTGGTATAGTGATTACATTATCTTGTGTAGGGTCAACAACTGTTAAAGTTGTTTCATATGCATTTGAAGTAGAACCTTCAAACTTTAATGTATTTTGAACTTGTATCTCTGTTGAGTTTACTGTAGTAGTTGTACCTTGAACTGTTAAGTCACCCGTTACAGTTAAGTCAGAAGCAGTTGTAATGCCTGACCAAGAGTTTGATACACGAAATTTTACTGTGTTGTTTGAAGTATCAAACCAAATGTCATTAGTGTTTATTGTATATGTGCTTGACGGGTCTGAATCTCCTTGGTAGAAGGTCGTTCCAGATTTACCAATTTTGAAGTAAGGGACACTAGTCCCTTTTGCATTAATCGTTACAGCCATTGTCGTTCCTCAACGTTCGTTTTATCATGTCAGCCCTAATAAATTAAGTCTGTCGTTAAAGATATTTTGTTCTGTATGTATTTATCTTAAATGCGAATATTACTAAAAAAACAATTTGGCTATAGACATAAAAAAAGGGGAACACGAAGTCCCCCTTTCTATATCACCTTGATGGTAATAGTTATTACGGTTTACTTACAAATTAGATTTGCTTGTATTCCACAGTAACAATCACAGCACCAGTTGTTGGTGAAGCAGATGCGCCGCCATTCTGTAAAGTACCAGTAATAGTTGCACCACCTGTTGTCGCATCTTCAAAACCTAAGTCAACAATATACAAACCGCCCTCAGAAAGGTCAGCCTCAGTTGTAGACATTAGAGTATTTGTACCGTCGGAAACAATTAACTCATCACAGCCAACAAACGCAGTAGTAACTTTAGCAGTAACACGTTTTACATAGTAAGACTTGCCTGCAATGTTAGCCATTGTGCCGATTGTAAATGATGATGAACCGTTTGCTGAGAATGCCACACGTCTTGTACCAGAAGAACCTGATTGAGACGCTTTATTATCAACGTAGCCTTTAGATGCTAGAGCATGGTCCGCGCCACCTGACATATCATAACCTGAAGGTGCTAGTACAAGACCAGAACCCTTAGGAGCAAGATTCATATTGACGTTTGTACCACCAGCCATTGCTAGTTCTACACCGCCAGTACCGTTAGTAACAGTTAAAGAGTCAGTTGCACTACCAGTCTCTACAAAAGTAGCGATTGCTGTGTCATCTGCACCTTTAATCTGAACGTTTCCGTCTGCTGAGCCACCGTTACCACCTTTAATGACAACCGCACCAGAGGCGTTACCGCCTGTACCGTTACCACCTTTGATGATTAAGTCACCAGCCGCACCGGCAGAAGCATCACCACCAGATACTGTTAAGTCTGTATCGTCTTCACCTTGAATTAAGGCTTCGCCAGATTGACCAACAATAAATACGTCACCGCCACCTTGGCCTTGTAGATACATGTCTACAGCACCAGATGCCGCCGCGTTTTTGGCAGTTAATGTTACTTTACCAGTAGCATTTGTAATTGCGATATATTCACCAGAGCCTGAAGAAACGCCTGAACCGTCTAACGCAACTACACCAGATGAATTACGTACATGCTGTACATATTCCATACCTAATGCAGAACCGTCTGACATCATAACTTTATTATCAGAACCGGCTGATGTGATTCCTGTACCACCATTCGCTATAGGAAGAGTGCCAGTTATGTCAGCAGTCATATCGACTTTTCCATAACCAAGAGAACCGTTTGCCGCAACTTTAAGTACAGTCGAATTTGAACCTTTAGCAAGTTCAGAAACGCCTGCAGAACCGTCCATAAGCATGATTGAGTTAGCCGCATAACCTGAAGTATCAGTATGAGTACCACCCATTGACAATGGAAGTTCATTTGTTAGAGCGATTTCAGAAACAGTTAGGTCACCAATTACAAGGTCAGCAGCCGCTGAACCTTCAAGTAGTTCCCACTTGTCTGAAGTTTCGTTCCAAGTGATGTGAGCATCGTCTGACGAACCACGTTCAACTGTAACACCGCCGTTCTGTGAAGGAGCGCCTGAGTGGTTAGAGTTAAGAACAATAATGTTGTCTTCAATGTTCACTGTCTCAGATAAAGTAGTTGTAACTGAACCTGAAACTGTTAGGTTACCACTTACTGAAGCATTACCTGTAACAGATAATGATGCTAAAGTAGAAGCACCTGCATCTAGGTCGTTGGAACCGAAGTCACCAGCAACACCAAATGTTGCAGTAGAGTCTGACAATGTTAACTTCGTTGAAGTTGCATTATCATCAATACCTGTTGACGCAAAGTCAGATATAGTACCACCGTGGACTTTATCACCAGAAATCTGGTTAGCCGCTAGTGTTAATGTACCTGAAGAAACATCAAGTGAACGACTTGCACCCACAGTAATATCATAACCAGACATTGTATCAGCAGAACCTGCCAATGAAACGCCCGACATAGTACCATTGTGAATCTTATCACCTGAGATAGAGTCGTTATCTAGTGACAATGTTTGACCAGTCATATCAACGTCAGTACCAGCAACAGAACCGCCAGTAATTGTAACGTTAGATGATGACATTGCAGTGATTGTACCACTTGATAATGTCGCTGTACCGCCAGTGATAGCCGCAGAGTTTGTAGAAAGTGTAGAGAACGTACCAGCCGCTGATGTGTTAGCACCAATTACTGTTCCGTCAATCGCACCACCATCAATGTTCACTGAACTTGATGCTAATGTTACACCGTCAATGGCACCACCGTTAATGTCAACTGAATCAGATGTCATTGTAGTGAAAGTACCAGCCGCAGAAGCCGCCGCACCAATAATAGTGCCGTCAACTGCACCGCCGTTAATATCGGCAGTTGTTACAGTAGCAGTAGTAAATGTACCTGCTGCCGCCGTGTTTGCACCAATAATAGTGCCATCAATTGCGCCGCCGTCAATATTAACTGAGTCTGAAGCAATTGTTGTAAATGTACCAGCGGCACTTGAAGCACCACCAATAACTGCACCATCAATAGTACCACCATCAACGTCAGCCGAAGTCGCTGTCAATGAAGTAATTGTGATGCCTGCAATTGTACCACCTTCAACTTTATCACCAGAAATCTGGTTATCAGCCAAAGTTAGAGTTGCCGCAGAAACGTCAACAGTGTCGCCTGCTTCCGCAGTCAAACCACCAGTAACACTTCCGTCTTTTAGTAATACTGAATCAACAGTAACACCAACGCCTGAACTTAGTTCATTAATTGTGTCAACACCGATTGTAGTATCAAAAGTAGCCGCACCGTCAAAGTTAATAGCATCGTTTACAGTAATACCGTTACCATTAAGGTCACCGATAGTATCTACATCAATACCAGTCATTGCTAGGCTAGCCACTGTTAGGTCTGCTAGTGAAGAACCAACCTTGAATTCAAACTTATCAGTAGTTTCATTCCATAGGAAAGTTGCGTCATCCGCAGTACCACGGTCGATAGTAATACCTGCTGAACCTTCAGTTACACCAGCACCAGTTTCACCATTGTTTAAAACAATGTTGTTGTCTTCGATAGTAGTGTTAGTTGAAGATATTGAAGTTACAGAACCGTTGACTGTTAAGTCACCAGCAACTGTTACTGCACCAGCAAATGAAGCCGACTCGTCAGCACCTATAGTTAGGACTGTTTGGTCTGCATTATCATCGATACCAGTTGAAGCGAAGTTAGAAATTGTTCCGCCATCAATTTTATCACCAGAAAGAGCATCGTTATCAAGTGTCAAAGTTTGACCTGTCATGTTAACGCCAGTTCCAGCAATTGAACCACCAGAGATTGATGCACTTGCAGTAGTCATAGTACTAAATGTACCAGCCGCTGAAGTTGAAGCACCAATTGTTGTTCCATCTACCGCACCGCCGTTAATATCAGCAGTACCGATTGTTGCTGTTGTCAAGTTTGAACTTCCAGATGCTGTTACTCCAGCATCTTTCATTACAACACCGTCTACAGTAACACCAGCCGCGCCAGTTCTTTCACTAATTGTGTCAGAAACCATTGCAACAGTAGCCGTAACTGAACCAGTTACACCAACATCACCAGTAACATCCATTGGAGCCGAAACTGCAATGTTTGTACCAGAGTAGTTGTCTAGTGTGTTTGTTTTGATTGTACCAGTAGCATTTACGTTAGTAAATGTACCTGCTGCCGCCACGTTGGCACCAATAGTTGAGCCGTCAATAGCACCACCATTAATATCAACTGAATCAGCAGTCATAGATGTAAACGTACCTGCCGCACTTGTAGTTGCACCGATAGTCACGCCATCCATATTACCAGATGAAGCGTCAATATCAACTGCACCATCAACGTCTAGTGTTTTACCAGCACCTAAAGTAATATCATAACCAGAGATAGTCTTGCTAGTGCCACCAGAAAGGTTAGCATTATCAATTGTACCACCAGAAACTTTATCACCAGAGATTTGGTCGTTTGCTAGAGTTAAAGTACCACCAGAAACATCAATTGTACCACCAGTAATCGCTACTGAGTTAGCCGCTTGAGTTGCCATTGAGCCCAAACCTAAGTTTGAACGAGCGGTAGTTTTACCAGATGAATCAGATGCATCAACACCTAAACCACCGTTTGTTAATGGTAATGCACCAGTAACTGCACTTGAAGATGTCAAGTTAACCGCGCCATAGGCAACGCCACCTGAACCGTCTGAGCGAAGTACTTCACCGTTAGTTGTAGTACCTTTAACAGTTAATTGGTCTGAACCATTAATTTTCACATACGTATCGTCAACGTTAACATTAAACGTATTAGCAGATTTAGATAAACCATTACCTGCTGTTAACTGACCTGTACCAGTGAATTGTGTGAAAGCAATTGAAGTTGAACCAACAGTGATTGCACCGTCAGTAGAACATACAAAGCCTTGGTCTGAGTTTACAGTACCTTCTTCAACAAAGAAAAAAGAACCAACAAACTCAGCGGCACCATCCATATCAGTAGCACGTGTCATTGCCGACGCCGCACCATTCCATACGTAGATACCGTTTTCTGAACCAGAAGACTGGTCCTTTAGTAGTACTCTGTCATCTGCTGATAGTGAAACACCATCAATAGAAGCGCCAGGACCACTTATAGTTACGTTACCTGTAGAAGCCGCACGAACTGAATCTTTAACATCCAATCCTGAAGCAACTGAGTCAACATAACTCTTGTTTGCCGCATGGTTATCCGCAGTTGGAGCCGCAACATTCATGTTGCCCAACGTTGAACCGTCTGTCGTTACTTTGAAAAGTGAGTTACCTGAATCATATACGACTCGGCCACCCGACTTACCAAATTGAACGTCAGCACCGATTCCGCGAATACCAAAGTTTTTTATATCAGCCATTATTATCTCCTATAATTAGCCATTTAAATAATTATTCCATATACCATACACGGAATAACAAACATAAAAATGTTATTTTTTATATTTTAGTTTTTCTATTTTTTATACCTCGGAAGGATTCTCAAGGCACTGCACGGAAGAGTCTCATGCATTTGAATACTCGGAAGATATCTCAAGTATCGTAAGTGTTTTTCTTTATCACTTACATATCTATTTATGAAAAAGAGGGGAAATATTATGTTTATAGATAAAAAAAGCCCTCATAAAGAGGGCTTTTCACTTAATTAAAAGTTTAGGTATTAGCCAATTACTGCTTCGATAGTAGTAACCGCACCAGTAACGCCGTGGGCGTCTGAAGCGTCTGCTGTATAGTCAGCGCCTTGTAGAGCGATGAATAATACGTCAGTTGTACCAGCCACGAATGCTGAACCGTCTGCTGTACCTGAACCAGCAACTGTGTGACCTAATGCGCCCATTGCCGCATAGATAGTGCCTAAGTTAGCCGCTGTCATGTTTGTAAGTGCTAGTTTAACGATTGTAGTTTTTGAACCTAGACCGTTACCTTGAGTACCTAGTGTATTTGAATCTGCCATGTTATTTCTCCTTAAGAAATGTTATTAATTTAAACTCAGAGATAGTATCTCTTCGCTTTATCTGTTAGGGTTTTAGTACCCTACACTCTTATTTATCATATTATGAGGGTAATTAAGACGTTAGATAACGAAATTATCGTTTTTTCTTGTAATTTCTGTCTGTGACGTAGGTTGTTTGGCCCCATTTATTGCCTAAGGCTTTACCTACTTTTCTGGCACCAATTATTGCGGCACCAGCCGTCGCGGCTTTAACTATTGGTTCATCCCATATTTTTTTGATAGTTTGTTTTGCAGACCTACTATCTTTATGAATATAGTTGCCACGTTTCTGTAATTTTAAAAGTGCGGGCATTATTTCGGCTAGTCTTGCTTTTCTACGCATATACTGAACTAATCTTGTAACAACTAGTGCTTTTTGATTTTGACTTAAATTATCCCAATCGCCTACTAGTCTACGAGCAGACTTTAACATACCATCTTGTACGTTAAGATTTCTTTGATATCTTAATAGATATCTTTGCTCAAATGATGCATCACTTCTATTATTAGAATAATGAAGTAGAAATCTCAAAATATCTGCTTTCTGTAACGAAAGTCTACTTCTTGCTATCTCATCTTTCTTACTATCACCGATATCGTTATCTTTGCCCATTAGACGATTAAGAGCCATATACATATCTGTACCATTAGTTCTGAAGTAATCAAAGTTTCTATAAACCATAGTACGAGATGCTATATCACCTGCCAGAGGGGCGAAATCATAATCTTTGTTAAATATATTCAATATAAGAAAGTGAACAAAAACTAACTCAGCGGCATCATCTATATTGACATCGCCAGCCATCTTTTTTGTTCTGAATAATCTGCTTTCAGATAAAGTATTTACAAGTTTTAAGTCTTCCATTTTCCGTTCTCTTTTGCTATAGCAACGCAAGTATCTGTCGCTGTAGATTTTAACCATCTTGGAGCAAATGCATGTATTAATACTGCAATTGAACCTATAAACAAACGCATAGATATACCTATCGCATGCCTGAAATGTTGCCATCGAGTCATATTTACTTGTTCTAAATGTAATTTACACTCTTTGCTATACATCATTTCTTCCTTTATTGTATTTATCTTATGTTATTGCACCGCTTGTAACTCGTTTGCTGTTTGGATGTCTCTTTACTACAAATGTTGAATGTGACATATTCTTTTTACTTGCTTTCTGTCCTCTTTTTGGTGTTTTTACGTGTGGTACACTTCTTTTTCCCATGGTCTTATTATTAGTAGTTAAAAAATTATCTCTCTTGCCTCATGTTTGCCGCTGTGAATCCTGCTCTATTAACCAGTTTCACATCCTTGTCTATCACGTAGCCTTCTCCACCTTTTTGGCCATTTGTACTGGCTTCTATATCTGCTGGTTGAGAATCTAACGTTTTAATAATTTTGTTCTTTGTGGTCATAACACCATTAATGAATTGGAAAATTGCCTCAAAGCCATCACTATTTTGTTGAACCCATTGAACTACTCGTTCTTTCTTAGGTCCACTTAGTTTTGATGTTTCTACCCATTCACTGAAATTCTTTCCTAGTTTATCTAGGTTGCCTGCTTTCACACTATTATTAATATAAGTGTAAAGAATATTACCAAAGTCTGCCATTTTTAATTCGGCTGGCACTGCCAATAATTTATCAATTGCATTGGCATTTGATTTTAGGTAACTTTCTAATCTGTCTACTTCTGGTAAGTCAACACCTGGAGATTTAGTAACATACACTGGAGGCATAATCCATGTTTTGCCTGCTTGAAGTTTACCCATATCTACATTGCTTTTATTACCCTCTAAGTCCATTACTACATGCACTACAATACCGACATCATAATTAATTATCTTTTGACCAATATCACTTTTAGCATCTACTGAATATGTAGTTACATTTGGTTTAAATATAAGTCTGCCATCTTTTGATTGTGGAGTCGAGAACCATAGCAAGTCGCCGTGTAAGTATCCTCTGAAATCTTTAGGTATAACACTTTCTACTGTATTCCAAATACTTTTCATCTTTGATGCAAACTCACGTCTACTATCTTCAATCTCACCTTTTGCTCTGTTTAAAAACATTTGCTCTAAGTCATCACCACTTGTTACTCTGCCATTATAACCTTTAGCACCAAATCCACTTTTGTCTGTAAGAACAAATTCACCATTCTCATTACGACCAAAGATAACGGCTGGTGAACCATCCCATTTAATACTGATTGATTTTGGAGAAGTTTCTACTTGATGTAGTTTAGCGATTGCTTTTTGGCCGCCGACTGAACCATCCCATATAATTAGGTCTTCTAAATGCTGAATTCTTGCACCCTCTTCTTTAAGGGCTTTATCCAGAAGTTTCTTCATCTTCTGATGAAAACCAACTTGCTTATTACGAGGCTTTCTTGGACCTCTAAATCTTCTTTCCAAGCCTGCGCCTAATATATCTCTAACCTTCATATTATTCCTTGCCGTATGGTGATTCGCCAGTCATTCTAGGACGTGCAAACCATAACTTAAACCATTCTTGTGTTCCTGGTTCGATTTTATGTTTCTTTTGATACTTGGACTTTTCAGTTCCTGTATAAGAAATATTCTCTTGCTGAGTCTCTTCAGGTTGATATGGCTTATAAATGCCAGCGAGAACCTTTAGTTCATCGATTTGCTGTTGAATACTAGTTTTTTCGTTTTGCATGAGTTATTCCTCGTTTGAATTTTCTCATGTCACCAGTACGAATGCTATTAACAAGACGCTTGGTTAAATCCACAGCAACAGCATCATCGAACTCACGATTAATGAATTCAATCAAATTAATTGCGCCAGAAATTATATGTTCGCCTTTTTGCTCAACGAATCTCTCTGGCTCATTTTTAGAAATTGCCATTGAATTTAATTCTTCAAATAAACTTCTACGTGGTTTCTTAGTCATAAAATAATTCTCCTATCACTATTTATCAATTATCATCGAATGGAGTGGACTTTTTAGACTTTACCATCGCACGAAGATTCATTGCAGATTGGTTTTTTTCTGGTGGAATAGCAGAATCAGTATCATCAGAATCGTTAGATACTGTTGTTTTTCTTTTTAATATGTCTGTTACCTTTGATACATCTTGTGTTCCTACTGCTAAATCATCATCTTCCAAGTCTGAATCACTAATTCTAAGACTATCTCTGTCAAATACTAGATTTATTTTAGAACCAACACCACTTGAACTTCTTGTTTTTAGTAGTTGGAGTTGATATTGACCACGTTCTCTCATTGCATTGCTTGTAAAGATACCAATAACATTATCAGCAGTTTGAATTTTAGAGATACCACCAGCAATATGAGAGTGGTCAAACTCAATTTCTTCTACTGCTGAACGATTTAACTGTGAAGCAGTCACTACAACTGTTTCAGTTTCCATTGCAAAGTTACGAATTTCTTCTGTGACGTACTTGTCTTTGATAAACAAATCACCTGGATTAACTTTCTTAGTTGCAGGCATCAATAAGTCTAAGTAGTCAATACAAATACAATCTACATTTTTTCCTGTAACGATTTGAAGTTCTTTTAGATAAGCACGGACATCATTGATTGTTGAACCTGAAGACATATACTTAATTCTAAGCATTCCTGCTTTTTTACCAATCGTCTTAACTTTCAACTCAACGTCATCTAGTTCTTTAAAGATACGTCTAGTGCTTTTATCAGTTGCCATCGCATCGATACGCATTGCTGATAATTCTTCTGACAATTCTAATGTAAGATAGACAACATTCATGCCGGCTTCTGCCCAGTTCAATGACATATTCTGCATAAACAAAGATTTACCTGAACCAGAACCACCAGCAAAGATAGTTACTTCGCCTCGATTAATACCACCATAAAGTTTATCATCTAAGTCTTTCCAACCTGTAGTGATTTGACCGTTGTTGTCTTTTAGAATTTCAAGTCTTTTTCTAGGGTCATGGAAATAATCAGTACCTAAAGACCTTGCTAATCCAATCTGAACTGCTTCTTTGATTGTTGTTTCTACTTCACCATATTTACCTTCTTCAAGTAAATCAGCACTATTAACGATTGCTCGTTCAATTGCTTTGTGTCTACAGAATGTTTCAAACTCATCAACAAACCAATCACTATGCTTTGCTATGTCTTCTAGTAATTCTATCTCTTGGCCAGTTTCTGCTTTAATCTG
>Ga0098046_1000635_pt1 | contig 12679 bp, 8 predicted proteins | sample 11BtaG_FD_77067 | JGI IMG/M metagenome (GOLD analysis project Ga0098046, IMG submission 77067) | Marine viral communities from the Subarctic Pacific Ocean - 11B_ETSP_OMZ_AT15265_CsCl metaG | ecosystem: Environmental > Aquatic > Marine > Oceanic | place: Pacific Ocean | collected 2015-01-16
AAAAAGAAAACGATGGGAATAGCAACAGTTAAAGATTTATCAGAATTATTGAAAGATGAGAACTACTCCAAATATAACGAGAAGAAACAAAAGATAAAATTAAAGTACCCACCAGAAATCTTTCCTAATTACACAACACCTGGTAAAAGATTACATCAGAGACCTATAACAGAAGAACATAGAGTTTTATATATGAAGTATCTTAAAGAAATAGGAAATTTATTATTTAAACCGAATGGTCATTATCAAAAGTTTTCTTGGGATTATTTAACCTCTTCTCGAATGAAAATAGATATGGATTATAAAGCAAGAGGTAGAAAATCTGGAATAATTTCTTACTAAAGGTTTTCAAAGTATTCTCTCCACCCACATTTTATCAGTTCCCAATCCATCTCTCCATCATCATAAAGTAAATCAAATATCTTTTCATCAGAACCAATATAACCTGAATCGATACAATCAATAACCTTCTTTGTATATTTTTCAGTTATACAATCTATCTTTTCTTTAGGAATTACAAAAGAACCTCCTTGTATAAACCGCATCTGTGACATTAAATGATGATTAGGGTTTTCTATACTAATTTTATCATGATGTGTAAAGAAAATAGGTTTCTCTTTCATCTTATCAGTAGGGAATGGTTTGTTTACCTTACTTACATCCTCTCTATAACATGCAGCATCTGTCCAGATGTAATGAGTTCCATCAATTATATTCTTACCCTCCTTTAACCACCAAACCTTGTTAAACATCATTATATTGTACCAAGGTTGATTCATCTCAGGTACATCAAACTGTATTTTCTTTTTAAATTCATCAGATTGCATTAAACCATTTAACTCTTTCCATAAGATTGCAGACATTGCCAAATCTTCTTTACGAGTTATAACGAATTCAGTACCACAATCATAGGGTTTTCTTTTCTCCCATATCTTGTCCTTAAATTTTTGTTCAGTATAAATGATGGTAGGTGCTTGAATTGATAGTGTTCTTTCCATCCAATCTATATAACCACCATAACTTTGTGTAAAGTTTGACCATTTATCTCTACCGATATCGAACAGTGCAGTTATCTGTACAGGTTTTATATCCATTCCCATCCTATCTTTTGGTGTTTGTGTTTTAAATCTATCTTACTTACATCGTAATAGTTAGATGAACCATCAGGATTAAACAGAGAACCTAACGAATGTTTATAATAATTTAGTATCGTAGGTACAAATCCTTCTGAATAACCACTCCAACCTATCTTAAACTGTTTATCTAAGGTATTTAACGCAGTCCAACTATATCTGACAACTGGAAAGAATGAACCATACCATTGTTCTATGTACCAAGGTAGTTTATCTCCATCGCCTGGAAATCTTTCAAACCACATATGTTCTGAAGTTGTTCTTTTATCTAAAGGATTGATGTCAAATTTCTTGTAATCTTCTTTACTAAAAACAAACCAAGAAATAAAATCATCATCTTTATCTTTAAAAGCCGTAATAAATCCTTCCCAATCATTACAAGTTACATCATCATCAAAAAACCAATAGTAATCTTTTTTAGGTGAGTTTCTAAAAAACCATAACATTCTAAAATGTGCGTAGAACCAAATAATGTTTCTATTGCCATAAGAATTCCAATAATGTTTTTTACTAACACCACCTTCAAATCCTAGACCTTTACACATTTCTTCTTCGGTGTAAACAAATCCTTTACCTTCGTTATCATCGTTCTTATCCCACATCCAATTGAGTTCATAAGGAAATGATTTCCAATGATGTTCCCAACCACTATGTGTCTGTGGACAAGTACTTACACCAAATATCGTGTTGTCAATTGTTTGTTCCATGTTTCTATTCTGTTAAATTGATGTACTATATCGTAAATTTTATCATCTTGTGTAGTAATGATACCATCTATATTCTTTGCTTCACCGAATCTTTCTATCATATGACGTTGGAATCCCCAATCTTTATAAAAGTTTGTAGGTCCTCCTACTGCACAATGTAGAACCCAACCATCTGATGGAGTAAGTTGTGTTATGTTTAATTTTTGTTCTTGAATGATAATGTTTAGTACAGCCTGGTCTCTGATATCGTGTCCACCTTTACCCATTGTCATCTTATCCATCATTTGGAGAAGTTCTACTACCTTATCTTTCTTACCACCTATAACACCACTGCAAGAAATCATTAACTCTCTTAAATCGTTTGTTTTATGTGGGTAAGATTTTTGAAGTACATCCATATTCCAAGGTTCTTCTGAATGTTTTACTCCTTCCCATCCTACTGTTATATCTTTACCAACAATCTTTGTAAAAGGATTATCTTGAAACATAACATCAAATACATCAGTTACTAAAACATAATCTGCGTTAAGACCTTTTATAGTTTCCCATTCTAACTGTAATCTTACATTGTTTACAGTCTCATCATGTTTTAATTTATAAGGTGCAATAGATATACCCATCTCACCCAATATCATTTCTTCTTCTTTTGTTGGATTTATAACAATAAGACATATCTCATCAGTACTAACTTCTTGAAAAGAACGAACCCATACTTTTATTTTATCTAAATGTTGTGATACATTGTTTACACAACCTGTTAATACGTTTCTCATAATTTAACTTCTATTTTATCTACCCAACCTTTTGATTTAGAATGTGGCCAGACAATCCACTTATATGGTTTTGGTCCATTGTATTCTTTCCAAAGAGTTACATGGTCTTGGTTTTTCCAACTTGATACTAACGCTTCTGGTGCATCTTCTCTCCACAATTGTCCACCTTCGTTATCTTCAAAGATAATTGCACAGAAAGAATAATCATCTTCTTTTAGTTGATTAGGATTAAACTCTATTGGATGACGGAACTTAGGATTAAATGGTTCATCTCTTACTTCTGGTGGTAAGTTATCTATTACACTTTGTTGTACACTTCTATCGTTAAAACGAATACCATTGAATTGTTCCCATTCATCTAAACTTCTAACATCTCCTAAACCATACTTACCAAAACTTTGTTTATTACAAGGTGTACAAATCTCACCATCAATTCCTAATAACTGACGTACTCTTGAATGTGCTCTTTCGTTTTTGTTACCCCAATCTTTATCATCATCCCATTGTTTAGTTCTACCAACTCTTGTGTACTCATGCCATGCAAGGGTTTCGTTAGGATGAAATAAATCATAACCCCATGTCCATGCACGAACTGCAAGAGATATTTCTTCACCATGAAAGTAAAGTTGTGGGTCATGTTGTACTTCTGTTGCGAATGTACCATCTGCGAATGTAAAGTGTGCAGAGAAGAATCTAGCAGGTAGTGGTTCTGATGGTGGGTTATCTAAATGATAAGGTAAAAAGAATATTGCACCTTCTGGTATAAATCTATCAAACTTCATAGCCCAAGTAGTATTAACTCTACCCTCTGGGTCATTCTTCGGGTCATAAGAACTAATATAAGAAGTTAGTAGAGGTTTCTTATGTCCTTTCTTACGAAGGTTCTCTAACATTGTGATAAGTTTAGTATCCCAACCCTTTACGAATCTGTGATGAGAATCTAATTGTAGTGTATATTCTTCATCAGTATATTCTTGTTGTATTTTATTTCTTGCCCAACAAGCACCTAATGATTCTTCATAAGGTATATCTAAGATAATAAATCTATCATCATCTTTAAATTTATCTAAGTTATCCCATTCATCTTCTTGAGAATGTTGCCATGCAATACACACTCTTAAGTTTTCTGGTGTATCACTTTTATCTAATAAATCTTCAAGCGTGGGTACTAGTTCTGGGTCTCTATAAGAGGCTATTTGTACAAATATTTTACTCATAATACTACTGTTTATAATATTATATATGAATATATATTGTGGTTATGGACAAGCTGGACAAGTAGTAGGTCCTACGAATGAAGCACCAGTCCAATAGTAGTAATTACTGAAATCAACTGTATGATATGTTCCACCACTCTTAAGAGTTGAACAACTTGAATCTGTATAAACTGCAGTTACTTGTGATATCGTACTTGCATCACAATACAATGGTTTAAAACTTACTTGAGTACAACAAGCATCTTGTGCATTTAATGCTGATGCGTAATTGTTAATTGTAAAACATCCTTGAGTTGCTGTAGGTGTAGGGGTTGGAGTTGGTGGTGGTATAGAACAAGTTCCATCAGTTGTTACTGTACCACGATTTACTGTTGGTAGACCAAATTCAATTTGAGAACCACTAACCGCGTTAACATCTATACGAGTAAAGTTACCATCTATCGAAGCAGTTACAAACGCACATTCATCACTATCGTAATATTGTACAATTGCTCTATCAACTCCAGTTCTAATATCAAGTGGTTGAACTTTTGTTGTATCCCAAGAACCTGATGTAAATCCATTCCATGGTTCTTTATATCCAAATGGACCTTCTACATATGCATCACCACTAGTTGTTGGTGTTGTTTTACTTACAATGTAGTATGCATCATTTTGAACATTGTTAAATGTATAAGAAACAGAATCCATACAACCTGTAAATGTAAATGATGAACCTGCAAGAGAACCAGTGTTTTTAATTTGATATCCTTGACAATTAACTGCTGCACTAGTTGGAACTGGTGTAGCACTTGGTGTAGGAGTAGGTGTGCCAGTTGGACCTGGTGTACTTGTTGGACCTGGAGTAGGAGTAGGACCTGTAGGAGTAGGAGTAGGTGTTGGGGTAGGTGTTGGTAATAAACCTAAACTAAATGTCTGTATTGTATCACAAGTACCAACAGATTCTACTTGTATTGCAAGAGCACTAGAAGAAGGATATATCAACGCACTATCTCCTTCATTTGGTAAATTAATTACATCAAATCTATCAAACGTACCATTACCAATAGTATCTTGTAAAATATTATAATTAGGACCAGTAGAGTTTTTATCTTCTACTGTAACACGATAAGTTATAGGTAAAGGAGTAGGAGTAGGAACACCACTACCACTAATTACCTCATTTTCAAATTCACCAATAGATTGTAACTTTACACAAGTTGTAGTTTCTTCTAATTCTATTTCTACTTGTGAACCTAGACCAGTTAAAGATACAGTATCTGCGTAAGTGTATGTATTACAATCTGTTGAATAATAGACATTGTAATTTGGTCCAGAATCTCCTCCGAATTGTGTTAGTTCCAATGTGTATGTATATAATGCCATATCTTATCTTTAATTAGTTAAATCACAATCACTACATGATGAATAGAAATCATTTGGAATTATTGGGTCTGTATCAAAATACGTTGTTGTTGTTATAACTCTATAACACTGTCCATCATAGAAGAAATTAGAAGGTAATGTACCATCGTATCTATAATAGAATGTACCACTTCCAAAACAAGGTTCAACCGCATACGATTGGAAGTTAGGAGTTGGACTTGGTGTTGATGTAGGTGCAGGAGTACTACTTGGTGTTGGTGTTGGTCCTGCTGCAGTAGGTGTAGGAGTTGGAGTAGGTGTAGGACAGTTTACTGTACCATAGAAACCTGTAATCTCTGCAGTTGAATCATCAACTTCCCAAACATCTCCAGTATCTTCATTTCTAAAGTAATCCCAACCTTGTGCTTTAGTTGTACCATTTTCCCAATAAATTGTTTTACCAATACCTTGTATTCCATAAGTTCCTCTTACAAATCCTTGGTTAGTTTCGTTACAGAATGATGATGTAATATCTGTAAACGCTGCGTTGAACGTATTGAACGAAGGAGTAGGAGTTGGTGTAGGAGTAGGTTGTGGACAAGGATTAGAATTAGTAAATCTTATATATCCAAATGAATTAGGGTCATTAAACTGATAACCAATACCTGTTATATCATCTATAAAGTACTGATAAAAATCAAATGGGTTTGTAAGAGAACTATCCTCGTACATATATGAACCAGTACCAATTGGGCCATCTGTATAAAGTGTTACATCAGTTCCAAATCCATCACAGATTGTATTATAGTTACTCCACGCTGCTCCACCACTATAAGTTCTTAAATCAACTGTTGGTGTTGGTGTAGGAGATGGTAACGGAGTAGCAGTCTGTGTAGGTGTAGGTGTTGGAGTAGGACATGGGTTAGATACCTCTGTTACACCAAAAGAGAATCCTTCTTTAAACCAATACTTGCCAGTAGAATACTCATAGTAATAACCATAACCATCTCTATTCGCTAGAGAAGCATTTGTCCAAACTTGGTCACCTTCGGAAAGTGTAGCACCACCGATTGTATATCTTGTAGAAGTATAAGTTCCATTACAGAAGAATTCATCAACAAATGTTCTTGCTCTTAAACTATGAGTATAAACTGTTGAGGTTGCAGTTGGTGTTGGTGCAGGTGTAGCAGTAGGTACAGGTGTAGGACATCCATTCACCTCATCTGTTACTAAACCAACATCTACTCCACTAGCTTCGAACAACCACATTTTACCAGTATCTGTTTCTAATAAATTAGTCCAACCAGATAAACGAGTAGTTAACGCACTATCTTCGTAAAGAACATCACCAACTTGTACATAATCTACTTGTGAGTTTATGTAAACAGGTCCTGGGAATCTTGATTCAAAACAAGGACCATAAGTACCAATGTTATAGAAACCATCAATTGCTCTAGTTGCAAACGCAGCAGTTGTAGTAGGGGTTGGAGTAGGAGTAGGACCAGATGGTGTACTACTAGGTGTAGGAGTAGGAGTTGGTGTAGGTGATGAACCTGGTGTACCTGTTGGTGTTGGTGTTACAGTACCTGGACAGTAATATTGGTTACCTACTGTTAATCCTACTTCATTCTCAAAGTAACAATGTATAGATTTCAATTGGTCTTGTGTAAACTCTTGACGTCTAAACATAGCAAATTTCTTCCACTGTCCCATGTGTTGGAAGATATTATCAAACTCAGAGAATCCTGCAAGAGAACCACTAAATGGATAAGATGTAGCGAAATCATCAAGAGATGATTTTATTTTCATATTAGCGATACCTTGACCTTGACCTGGATTAGCAATAAATTCAAATACTAACGTATTGAAATCATCTTTAAAGTTATTACCACCTATTGAATCATCAGGTCCTATTGTAGTAATAGCTTTGTTTGCATTCTTAAAGTATCTAAATACATTCCCTAATCCAGTATCCCATACACCAACTTCTTCTGATTGGTCTGGTGATGAACCAAATAAGTATTCATATCCTTGTGTACCATAATTTTGTTTTGCTTTCCAATAGAACATCATTGCTGATTTTTCACCATTAGTTCCAAGAGATAAATCACCATCAGGATTAACAATTGCAGATGCTGTTTCAAATGATGATGTACCCATAGATTCTAAGTAAAGAGAACTAGTATTGTAATTCCAATTACCAACAACATCCCAAGTTGGAGTTGCATTACCTAAGTTAGTTATTGTTGAACCACCTGCGTAACAGTTAACAGTATCTTCTAAATCAAAGAATACTGATGCACTTTCACCACCAATTAAACCTAGTACTGTTGCAGTTGCGGTAGGTGTTGGTGAAGGACCAGGAGTACCAGTAGGTGTAGGAGATGGACCAGGTGTTGCAGTAGGAGTCTGAGAAGGTGTAGGTGTAGGAGTTGGAGCAATACCACCTTGTACTGCAGTAAAATCAAATGATGCATCTGTTAATTCTAAATCAAAGTTCATATCACAATCAATCTGACCAGAGTATGCAGGATATAAACGAATTAATTCAACTGTAACTACATCATTGTTAACTAAGTTGAATCCTTTTATTTTGTTTATTCTATATCTTTGGTCTTTGATAAAGATAATATCATTTAATTGTATATCTTTATATTCTTCTGGTGAGAAAAGAATATCTAACGTAACTTTTCTGTTACCTTCCCAATATAAAGAATCTATGTAAGTTTTCCAATAGGTATCAAAGTTAGATGTTGTATTACTTAAATTTAAACCAGCTCCTGCGAACTTAAAGTAGGTATTGTTAAAATGTAAATCAGGTGCTCCTGGTACTGCAGGTAAACCATTTACATTTGATAAAGTACCATAAGAACCACTAATTAAAACAGCATCACTTACACCAGTTCCTAAAGATAATCTGTATATATCTGAACCACTTGGAAATGTGTTGTTAGATTTAAATCCTATTCTTGTTCTAAACTTATAAGATTTTAATTGGTTGTTCTCAAACTTATATAAGTGTGGGAATGCAAAGTTAGAACTTAAATCAATATTGTTTGTAGGGTTTCCTTCTTGTGTTAGTGAACCACTAATAAAAGGTCCACCAAGTACTGTTGGTGCAAATGCGTTCTTTACAGTTTTAGAACCTTGTGAAATATTATTATCTGCAAGTATTCTTAAAGTTCCATATTGGAAGAATGGGTCTGATTCCTTTGCTTCTACTGAGAATCTATCTGCATCATCTTCATTACCTAAGATTAACTGTTGTGGTTCTTCATCTACTGTATGATTTATATCTATTCTTACTGCAGTATCCCACTTATCTGTCCAATCTTTTACTCTACCACTTCTAATCCATTCATCGAATTGGAAAAACTCTATTGTCTTATCTTGTGTTGTACTTGGTATTGCAACTAAATTAAATTGTTGCATTATACCAGTAACAATATCAATTGATTTTACATCTGCTGGCCACTGTAACCCCATGTTAACAGTTGCGTTATTATATACTTCTGGTGCACTATTTATTTCTAATTTAGAACTAAATCCAAAAAGATTTAAATTAGGTGGTGTACCACTTATTGTCTTATATCCTACTCTACACCAAACATCTTCAGTAGATGTAGAATTCCAAGAACCACCACAACTAAGTGTAAATGTTTGGAATCCATCTTGAGAACGAAACTCTCGTGTTACAGAATCAACTACTGTTCCACTAAAAGGGAAAGTACCTCTGATTATAAACAATTCTATTTCTACTACTGCAGTACCAAATGAGACAGGATTAAAGAATCCAATCTGTGCTGATGCTTCATATGTACCATTACCATCTGCAAGATAATAACCATATCCTTCAGAACCAGATTCAAAGAATTTGTTTTGTGGGTCTACTACAACTTGATTTAACGCAAGAGGGTCTAAGGTTGTAAATCCTGCACCACCTGAGTGTGCAGGTACTACTTGATTGTAATCGTTTATCGCGTAACCAGTTGCTTCTTCTGAACCACTAATTACAATACCAATACCTTCTTTTGCTTTTGGAAGAAGATATAAATTAGAGAAATAACCACTATTGATAAAATCACCAGTAGCACTAAATCCTGCTTGTGCACAAATTACTTCTAGGGTATCTTTTGCTTTAATTGCAGGTAAGAATTGTGCAGGTTGTATAGGTTGGTTTTTAACATTAAAGAAATTACCATTATTACCAGTACCACTAAAAGCAAATTGAGGATAGTTACCTTGTGATTCTGGGTCATCATATCCATAATTAGCAAGAGGATAATAAACCTTACCATCTAATAATTGATTTTGCCAAGAACCTGTAATGCTTGCTACATTAAGTGTGTGTTCATAATCATCCCAATCAGCATTTGTAATTAGTTTGTTTTGTATTGCATCTTTAAACTGAACTGTTTCATCAGTTATCTGTACTTTATAATTTACATATCCTCGTTCATCTTTGATGATATTCAATAATTGAAATTGTCCTTTTAAGACAGTATCTCCATTGACGACAACCATACCATCAATTGTATTGGAAAAGCCAGGGATATCCTCTGCTCCGATGTTATATGCGTGGTTAAAGAACTTGTTATTATCCTTAGTACCTGGTAATTCGAAAGTTTGAGAACCTACACCAAAGAAATCACCAATTTCGGTGTTCTCTACTGCACTAACATCTAAACGTAAAGGGACATCCTTTTGAATGTCCAAATCGTAAGTTGTATTATCCCATATAACTCTAACTATTACACTTTGATGCATCTATCTACCTGGTCTTTGATTCGCTAACTTATATTCTATATCAAACTGAAATAACTTTTGTAAGTTTGATGTTTTGTGTGTATATCCTGAATTTGTTATTTGTACAGGTACAAATGTTTTACTTATAGTACTTCCTAATCCCATATCTAAGTTATTTACTTGCAAGTAAACTTGTGGTGATTCAATTAGTTCAGTAATAAATTTAGATTCATCTCCAGTTACAAATGGTGTTGTAATTTGGAATCTATCAGATATACTTGTGCTATAATATTCACTACCTCTTAACTTATAAGAGTTTACTGCAGTTGTACTAGAATAAGGTACTACTGATTTTTTCATTTCATCTCTAGTAATAGCACTTTGTTGACGTAAAGGAGTATTCATACCATATGATTCCCATAGACCCCACTTATTAATAAACATAAAGTTTCTTCTTTCGTAGTTGTTATTACATTCTTCTACTGTATAAGTTTTAAGTAAATTAGTTGTATCACCTGCATTTACTATACTATACCATGCGGTTTGATTTATTTGTGATTGTGTAAATAAACCAGCATCTAAAAAGTTTTGTGGACCTGCAGGAATATAATTTATATACAACCCTGCTTGTGTTGGGTCTAAGGTTGCACCTCCAACAGAATTGTTTGATGCATTAAAAAGAGTTACAGTTGTAGTCTGTGTTGATAAGTTTGTATTAGAATCTATTGCAGGTAAAAGAGAATAATCTTCTTTTCCTATTTTATGATTTGTAGGAAACGCACCTAAATCTGTTGAACGAAAGTTAGTTAAAAGATAATCTATCGAACCAGTTCCATAGTAATCACCAAAGTTCCAACCACCAGTTGAAGAAGTAATACCAGGTGTAATATCTATTGCACCTGCCCATGCAGAATAATTGTTACCTCTTGCATTAGGACCTGTCACTGCAGGGTCTCCTACTGAACCTAAACCATCGTAAAGTGTTACTGATGATGAAGGTGATGTTCCATACTCTTCTCCTACAAATACTCTAAAGTATCTGTATTCTTTTCCAAATACATCTTGTATACCAGTATTTAAAAAGTTATCTGCATCGAATGTAATATAATCATTCATTACATGAGATACATCAACTACCGCACTACCATCTGGATTAGGATATTGTTTTATTCTAGCTCGTAAAGTATTATCAGGTGAAGTTCTAACATCAAAGACATACTGAAATTGATTTAAGGTAGTATTATCTGATGATGCAACAAATACAACTGGGTTACTTGTAACATTAAAGAATGATGGGTCTTGATTTACTGTTATTGCCATTATACTTGTGCTCCGTTCTGTTTAAATATATCTAATACCATTTCATCTATATCTTCTATACCTGCTTCTGTTAAAGGACCTTCTAAATTAGCAGAAGTTCTTTCTACTGCTGGATTGATAAATGGTCTTGGTCTAAAACCTTTCTCTGCAATACTTCTTCTAGCAGGAAAAGGAAGTGAACCACCTATAACTTCTGAACGAAACTGTCCAGTTTGAAAAAGAGATTCTGCGTTTCTTGGTTGTTTTCTTCTTATACCACTTACACCACTATCTTGGTAGAAACCATAATCTTCCATTTGAATAGAAAATACTTCTTTATTTTCATCGTAATTTACTCTTACACTTCTTCCAAGTTCACCAGTACCCAAAAGACCTTCTTGTAGAATACCATCTACTAGAGCCTCTTGTAAAACTCTTGCATAATCTTTAAGTACTTTGTTTACATTTTTCATATCTTAACAATTATTAAAATAAGCGTCATAATCTACACTAGGCCATGATGTTAAAGTTCGAGAACCTGATAAGAATGAACTTACTCCACCTGCATCTGGATCAACATAGAATGAACTTGTATCTGCAGTTATAATGTGGTATGCTCTACAACTACCAATTGCTGGCATGAACTCATATGTTAGAGTACTTGAATCTGGTTTAGAATAGAATACTACATCATCAGAGTTTGGTAATGCAGCACTTGATTGTGAAACAATATATTCAGTACCAGTTGTTCCATTGGTATTAAATACTGTACCAAATGGTGTGTTTGAGAAGAAGAACTGTGAACCAGCACCTGTAATGTCTACTGTACCACTAACTGCTCCAAAGAATTCTAATTGTCCTACCGATAGTGATTGTGTTACTTGTAAGTTGTTTTCATCTACATAAGTTAAAGTACCACCACTTGATTCTCCACCTTCAGCAACATAATAATATGCTATTGGACAAGATTGACCAGTTATATTGGTTGTAATTTTACCAGTATCTGTATTGTAAAGTGAACCAGTATCAGCAACACAAACAGTAGTAGTAGTACTATTGTTAAAGAATGATGCAGTTACATCAGTTGAGTTAATTTGATTATAGAATACTACATCTACTTGACCACTTAACCAGAAACCTGATGATGTTATTTCTGTTTGAGAACCCGTCTGTACACTTGGATATGTTGTTCCAAATAAAATATCTGAACCATGGACTCCTGTGGTACCAGTTGAAAGAAGTGCAGAACCAGTTACTGCTGCAAAGATTACATTCTCACCTATACCTAGAGATTGTGTCTGTGGTAAGTTGTTTTCATCTAAGTAAGTTAAATCTTGTGTTCCTACAAAATTATTTTGAGCTCCATGCCAGTACACTTGTGGTGTAGGGGTTGGAGTTGGTGATGGTCCAGGTGTACTACTTGCAGTTGGAGTAGGAGTAGGTGAACTACTTGGAGTAGG
>Ga0098046_1000642_pt1 | contig 12602 bp, 9 predicted proteins | sample 11BtaG_FD_77067 | JGI IMG/M metagenome (GOLD analysis project Ga0098046, IMG submission 77067) | Marine viral communities from the Subarctic Pacific Ocean - 11B_ETSP_OMZ_AT15265_CsCl metaG | ecosystem: Environmental > Aquatic > Marine > Oceanic | place: Pacific Ocean | collected 2015-01-16
AGCCCATCTTGCCACAGCACTATAAGGTATAAACATAAGCGGAGCGTCAACGAATGTGCCCACACCCATACCAGACACAAAATTAGCTACGGAGTTTCCATCCTGAGACATGCGAGTATACGCAGCTCTGTCTGTTTTATATTTTCTACGTAGTTCGTACTGTTCTTTATTTAGCCCTTCTTCAAAAGGGACCAAAGGTTCCTCACCGTACATAGAATCAAAAGCTTCCTTGGTCAGTGGATCACTGTCTGAAAACACACCTGCAGCGACTTCTTTCAACTTGGCTCCTGCTGTGCCTACAAAAGAATCCTGAATGGCTAAGTTAGCTGAACCAACAGCACCATAAAAAGTACCAAAATCTACAGGTATTTCAGGATTAGATTTTGGTTGATAATTTGAAGCTGTTTTTAATCTTTCAGTAAACATATATGTATTAATCGAGTTTCCGATTGGTTACTTATTCTTTTTGTCGCAGAATCTCTTTTTTTGTAGCTGAACCTATGTTAGTAAAATTTTCTATAAATTCTTTTGTACTTCTAAGACTGTTTTCATGATTAGCTTTTAATTTACTAGGAAGTTTAACTAATTTAGATTTTAAATTACTAGGAAGTTTAACTAATTTAGATTTTAAATTACGATACAGTTCTATTTTATCTTTACGAGTGTATTCGTTAATAAGATTGTTGTGCGTTGTTAGTTTTTCCCAAGAACTTAAATTGTGTTTTTGCCAATCTAATTGATTTTGATACTGAGCTTCATCTGTATTATAAAAATCTGATGGTTGCATTGGAGTTTGGCCAAACATGGTTAATATTTCCAACATTTCTTTTCGGTCATCAAATGCCTTAACAAAATTCATCTCTTCAACATTTTCATTTGTAGATAATGATCTTAATCGCTTTTCATCAAAAGAAACCACATTCCCGTGTTTATCTTTAAGATTAACATAAGCACCATTCTCAGGATCATAAACTTGTAAGGATCTTACATGACTCCCTGATAAAGTTGTGGTCATAGGGTTTAATCTAAGAATTTTGCTGTCCTCGTATGAACCTGTAGTTAATGATTCATATATATCAGTAGGTGATATGAATTCGTATAATTTTTCCATGGCTTCAGAAGACAAACTAGAAAGAGTTGTTTCTGTTACAGGATCTAAATCTGGGTTATCGAAAGTAGATAAAAGATCAACTAAATCTATACCTTTCTCATCTAAAATATTTAAAGCATTGTAGTAACTAACATCAGCAGCTTCTTGCATTGTTAAGTTTTTAGTAAACCAATCAAAATAATTCAAAGGAGCTCCAACGTAATCATGTTGGGATACTTTATTCCAAAGAACTTGAGAATTTCCAGACGAATCAGTTAGTATCGTCATATCTTGTGACAATATTTTGTCTACATGCTCTGAAACTTCTTCAGGTGTTACATAAGGATTAGATAAAATATGTTGAGCAACTATCCCATTAACGTAAGATTGAAGCATCAAGCTAGTAGCTCTTAAACCACCTCCATCAGAAGCATCTATTGTTTGCTTAGCAAAACTGGTGTCTCCAAATATACTGGCGTCCCCAAATATATGGGTCATAGAATTATTATATTGTTCTACTTTATTGCCTAGTATTTTTGCTTTACTCCCATCTGAATTTAATTGTATTCCTAATGTAATTCTGTCTGCTAAATAAGTTGGATCAGATTTACTGTGTAACTGGGCTGAAGATAACACACCAACAAATTGTAAATCTTCATTATTTAATTGATGAGCATAAGATGAAAAATCTAACATCTTATCTACACCCCAAAATTGAGTGAACATGTTTGATACTTTAATCACATCTTCAGGTGTAGCGTCATCGCCTAAGAGGCTATTAATTAAGTGAGCACCTTCAAACATTGTTCTGTCGGTACCTGCAGGTATAGGGCCTTGATTAAAGGTAGTAGACAACCACTCAGCACCTTGTTCAGCGTAATCTGATCCAGACATTATCTGCTTCAACTGTTGAGTATGCTCAGAGGCTGACTTAGCTAAATCAGATTGCTCTGTTAGTACGGAACCCCAATCTCCAAAATTAGATTGGTTTTCGGCATGCTTTTCCCCAAGCTTAGTTATGAAGCTAGATATCTGATTAAGTTGTCCACTATCAAAAGATCCTTTATTGAATAAATCTTTTAATAGTTCAGAATCATTAAAATACTCAATAGGTGCTGACTCTCGGTTATTACGTATCCAAGAAGTCATTTCAGAAATAACTTCTGGAGAACCAAATTTACTAAACAGATGAACAAATCTAGCTTTAGGTTCATCTACATCTATTAGCTGAGGAACTAAATTTAACAAATGATTACTATATTCTGAAGTAGGTGTAGAGCCATTAGACATCATGTTAGCTGCTTCATGATATTTACTATTCAATGCAGCCACAGCAGCGGAATCAGGTTCCCCTATTTCCTTCTGCAGATTAAGCAGATTCTTAGTAGCATACTTCAAAGCATCTTCACTGTATAAATATTTGTTCTCATCTAATAGAGCAACCAAGGAATCAATGCTAGCTTGGGTGTTATGGATATTACCTGAACGAGATTGTCCCATAACAAACAAATCAATTGAATCTGTTAACTGTGCATCTCTAATTTCTGCAGCTCCTTTATTTAACACAGGAGAACTTCCACCTTGCATTACAGGGCTTTCAATAGCTAATTTGTGAACTTCAACAAGATTCGCAAAATCTCCAGACATTACATCTCCACCTCTAGCTGCTGTAGAGCTCATGTTTTTTATAATATCTGAAGCTGCTTCATGGTTGTTTGTAATTTCAGACATACTCTGTCCCACAGCAATCTTTGACTGAAATTTTAAATCATTACTAGAGTGAGTGGCTCTAAGGCTTTCTAATATACTACTAATTGTATTGGGTTCTAGTTCAGGGTCTTTATCCACAGACCTGTAGTCTGATGAATTTGGATCCACAGAACCCAACCAATCATTAAGATTCTCCCTTAGTTTATTAACTTCGTCCCATTGGCCAAGGTCTACAGCAGTGTCTATAGTTGCCATCTGTTGTGCCATATCCTGACTTAATCGTGCAGCTATTCGATCCCCTACAGATTTCTGAACTAATTTATTTTGTTGTTCAATTTTTTTCTTATGTTTAGCTGCTAAACTAACCATATTAGATAAGTTAGTCTTAGCACGGCTTATTCCTTTATAAAATTCAGCTTGTTCAGCCTTTTGTTTATTCTTTTTGTCTCTTTCTTCTTTTTCTTTTTCAGTCTTAAGTACATTACCAATCTGGGCAGAAGAACTTGCAACAGTCTTTAATGATCTGGAAACAGCACCTAATCCACCATCAGAAGTTGGCATACCCACACCATAAGATGCAGCAGATGCCATTTGAGTCTTTTGTGTCTGTGAAGATAATCTAATCATTAGTTAGTCTTAGGTTTTTTAATTTGTGAGGCATAAGAACCAGCTTGAGCAAAGGAATCCAAAGCAGAAGCAATACCTCCAATCTTAGTTGCTTTAGCCTGACCTCTTAGGCTGCTTGCCTGATAAGCTCCTTCAGATAATGTCAATGAACTTTGGTAGGCTCCTTCTTCTAATGATCTTTCTCTCTGTATACCTTGAAGATATGCTTGAGACTTAAATTCATACGATTTTTGTTTAAATTGAGACAGAGCATCCAATGTTTTTTCTTCTTCCAACATTAAATCGGATTTCAATGTATCAGAAAAAGAGTAGTTAAATACACCAGATTTGGCTCCTGCTGCTTCTTTCTGAGCAGACAACCTTATTAGTTCATCATCTCGTTCCTGTAACATACGCTGCATTTGAGCGTTGTTATCTGCTTTATTAAACTGAGACACAGATTGCTGGTATGCAGCATCCTGAGATTGAGCTACAGCGTTATTAAAAGCTATCTTAGAGTTAGCTTCCGCACGAAGCTCTGCAGCCGTAGCCTGTTGCTTCATCTGAGCAGCCTGTCTCTGGGCACCCATATAAGCAACTGCACCCGAAGCTGCTGCTGATACTGCTGATACAACTAAAGCTATTTCTCCCATTAATTTACGCTTATTTTGTAGTTAATTGACACAATATTCAAGGGATATGGTTCTAACTGTCGTATAATAGGGTCATTTGATGTATTATAAACAGATGAAGTAAGTAGTTGTCTATCAGTAAATCCAGTATACAATGCTGGAGACTCACCCATAGTAGTGGAAGCACTCTCCATGCCTCTAAAACTATCAATGTTGTCTCCCAATTGAATATCATACCCCATACTTTTGTACAAGTACAATTTTATTTCAGCAACTCTAATATCCTCACCATATATAGTTCCGCCAAAACCTTCGTAAGCCAAAGGCATTGGTTGAATTTCTCCTGTGTATTTAATACCAATCAAAGCATATTTGTTGCAGGATATGCCATCAGGAAGTTGAACAAGATTATTTACAACATCTAGTTCACCTAAATAAACACCATCAATAATAGTATCTATTTTAGGTAATCCTTGTAAATGTGTTGGTACAGGAATTGTTTCTTGTGCCAAATAACCTATAGAGGGGTGGCGAACACTGGAATCTAGGTAACTTAGATTTGGCTTAAAATTGTCTGATTCAGAGTCAGTAAATACTTCAGACAAAGCTTCCATGGTTCTGACACCATTACGTTCAACTACAACAAATAGTTGATCTTCTTTATTTACAGGACTGGACTTAGGGAGAACCACTAAATCTGTAAATAATCCATTAGGTGTTGAGTGAGTGGACCAAGCATAATAGTCGTCCTCTTGTCTATATGTAAGAGAAAACAATTCACCTGAATCACTGATTAACCAAATAACTGATCTTGGAGATTGCTGGTATGCAAAAGCTTTAATACCTGAATCTAAGAATAAGTCTGGAACAAGTTTAGTTGTTGTCTTAGTAACAAATCGCTGTTGTTGCAGTTCGTATATAAATTCTGAAAAAATACGGCCACTACTGTTTGTAAAGAAAGTAGATGGACCTATTCTTGAAGCTGGAATAATACTACCAATGGCAGTTTCTTCATTTATTCGGATATTTGTAGAGGTAACAGCAGCCTGAAGCTCATTTGGTCTGATTTGCCACTCACCAGCCTCAGTACCAATCAGTAGTGAGGTACTGGACAAAAACCACCGAATGACGGAACTGGATGATCCCAATGGATAGGTGATACCTGTAGTATCTAACACAGTACCATCAGATTCAATGGTTCTAAAATCAGTAGAATCATTTATCTTACTAAACCAAACCATGTTAGGCTGGGCATTTGATCCCCCATAAACTTGTCGTCTTTCATAGAAAGATACAGCCCAAGGATAGTTATTATCGTACCAAGCCCCTAGTCTTATTTCAGAAACAGAACCACCGTTTTGCATACCATAGATGTCACCTGTCTGTTCATTAGGTATGGTTGATAGCACGTTACAAACAGCTTCCTTATCCGAAATAATATCTCTTAACTGTAATGTAACCCAATCAGTAGACAACTTGGCCATTAAGAACCTGTCAGTATCCCTACCAAGCTCAAACAAAGGTTTATTACTTGTTACTCTAACAATATGTGTAGCTTGTTCATCTGGATCAGATATTAAATCAAAAAGTGATACAGTTCCTGTAGTTGACCTAACTTCATAACTTTCACCTACAGTCAGCCATTTACTACTTTCAATGACATCGAACTGAACATTAGAAGATAGATTACCAATAATTATCCGACCTGCATCACTAGGTACTCTAAAGTTTACAAACTGCTGGTTAGAGTTAGCTATGAACCGAGTTGTTGTCCTATTCTGTAATACCTCTGAGGTTAGGTTTCTTGATGCCTTTCTATCCGCATTACTTCCATACCAACGAAAACCTTTGTCTGTACCTGACAGGCTTCCCCAGTCTAATATTTGATATGTATCTCCTACTCGGTAGGCGACTGCATAACAACATTGACCATGCCCCACCAAATATTCTGTTGGGTGATCTTCAAGCCCTTTTAACTTGTCGATACGTACCCATCTAGTGCGGCCGTCCGCACCTGTATGGCTAGCTGGGCCAGCAGGGCACACTTTATCAAAGTGATTGTTTGCTGAGCATCTTACCCAAGCTCCTACGTGATTGCTCTGCCATAAAACTGTATCTGATCGGACATCTAATTTTCCTGACTTAACACCATTAGGGTTCCTTCGTATAGAGTATTTAGCCCAAGTAGTATTACCGTAAATGGGTGCCAATTTAGTTGTCTTATCTTCAACATTAAGAACTCTGTCTACAGGGTCTACATAGCAAGAAGTACCTGTGGGATTCTCTGGAGCAGACACGCCCTCGTTATTGGTTGTAGTTGTTAAAACTCTAGCAAAAGCCCACTGATTATTAATATTATATTCCACATATTTTGCACCACTTACTGTGTGCATATTATTAATAACAGATGTACTCCAAGAAAAATCAGATGAGTTAGTAGACACTAACTTAACAACTTCTTTTTCTTCTGATAATTGCAGTTTATAAGAACCTGTTAAACTTTCTTCATACGGTTGGGATAAAAAATTTACCAGACCAAAAGACCAAGCATCAGGTTGTTCTACGTTATTTGAAGTCGCTTGTAATGCAAATCCATCACTACTTAGTAATGTGAAATTACCACTGTCTTGCAGGGTGACTGAGGTGTACACCACATTACTGTTTAACTGGTATGGAGGATAGTTTCCGTGAGTAAATACTATCTGATCAATTGACGTGTGATACCTTACATCATTAATCTCATTGTCTTGATAAGGCGAGTTAGTGAGCTCAATAACCAATGAACCTTCTGGATCATATACAGAAAGTTTTCCTGCAGATAAAATAACAACATACCTGTTAGTGTCTCCAACCTGAAAAGGTATTAACTTAAGTGTACCTGTAGGTAATTCAGTTAAGAACTTAAAACCTTCCCTGAAAGATACAGGACCCTGAATAGTCGGTAGAAAGTTTCTTGATTTTTGTAAACCACTTCTGTACTTATCTAAATCAATTCGACCTCTGAGCATTGGACTAAGTAGCCCAGCACTCATGTCTGTAGATATTGCCTTAAATTGAGCCATATCCGTTGTGAGCACCTAGAAATTGAGAGGTACTCTCAGTAATATATTTTTGAAGTGGTTTTTGTCTAGCGTCTTTGGCACTGGCAGAAGACAGCTCTACTTGATACCTTTGATCTAAACTTGCTTTAAGATCAGCATTTTCAGTCAACCTAAAACAGAGGGATTTTGCTAGATGTAAAGAAATTAATGAAGCAATAGTATGGGATATATTTGTTAATTCAGTATCAAAAGACACGTAATTAACAACAAGCTTTTTCATGTTACTGTGAATCAAAGTTCCCGATAGTTGGTAGTCAGGTACTAGATCAAAAGCCTCATCCAGTACTTTTATTACATGATCCACATCATGAGGTAACTCAAATGTGTAAATGTATTTACCAGTATTGTCTGTATATTCTAAAGATGGGCTAAGTACAAAAGACTTAGTTGAGTAGGACCAATTCTTATCTGTAAGAACAGATCGAATAGACCAATCAATTGATTCTGAAACAATATTAGATACTGCCTCATTGGACTCAAGAGATTGTACAGCATTAATTTTAAGCTCTCTTAGAGCCTGATTTGCAATCTCTAATTTAGTAATCATATATACATACAAATGCCCCCACCCCTAAACAGCAAGAAAAAAGAGTGGGGGCACTATATCAACGATGCAACGTCTAAGTATTGTCTACGTAGAGAACATAACCAACTAACTTATCGCCAGAAGCAAGTGCCCCTGCTCCAGTGGTAGCAAATACAGTTGTTTTTTCACTAGTAGAAACCATTGCTGGAGAGAACTCCGTGGCTGCGGTTACGCCGTCCAAGAACACGTCTTTGTTATCATCTACAGGAGTACCTGTAGCAGTGTAACCTAGGTCTGCAGTGGCCGAATTAGATAAACTAATTTCAGTTACAGCCCCACCAACAATCACGGTACTAGGTCTGAACTCTAGGAGTTCAATCTGGGAACCAGACGACACAACACCTGTGGCAGTATAATTAAATTTACAAATACGGACACGACCACCAACATCATTGTTGTTATTCAAGATAGGGCGATCTAATCGAATATTTGCTAGTTGTGTCGAAGCGACATCAAATGTAATAGCACTCATATTATTTTCCTTTCGTTAACTAAGATTCAAGGCAGCGAATTTCACCAGCAATCTCACCCCACATACGGCTACCTCCAATACTTTGTTTGAAGTAGATATAAGGGATATTTTTCTTACCTGAATCATTCCAGATATTAGAAACTAGATCCTGTCCGATGGATAACTTAAATGCACGAGGCAAGAAAGCCATACAACGGCGTTCATCTCCACCAGATCCTTGAGACAAGGCTAAACGCTCACAGTGAATGAATCGGAATCCGTGGAAGTTACTAATAGTTCCGTCTGCTAGTGCTTTCTTATAAGCGTAGTCGGAATTAATAACTTCATCAATATTCATTAGGTCACGAATCTGACGAGCAGTAATAACCAAAGGAATAACATCCGCTTCATCAATAGCCTCAATACGAAGCATTGTTTCACGCAAGCCTTTAAGTTTTTCAAGCGTTAGTCCAGAAGCTGTACCAGATGCGCCATCATAATTAGCTCCAACAGATACACCTTCAGAAGCTGCACCAGTTAGAGTGTATTGACCTCCAGTTTTGATTGGATTGGACGAACCTTTACTGACAGCTCCTACTCGAATCTTAGTGTCGTTCTCGTCATCAGGAGTACGAGTGTAGCTAACCATTTCGGTACCTTCTTTACCAGTACGTGCATCAGCAAAGTATTTTTCAATGATGAAATCATCACGTTTCCGCTTACCCGATTTCAACATAGCTTGGCTATATGCGTTAGATGGATCAGAAACAACTACCATAAGATCCTTGGGATCTACGATGTGTTTTCCTAATTCAAAGCTGCGAAGCGAAATATGACGAGCATCGTGAGGAATATCCGAAGTAGGATTATCCCCGAAACGAGTTACGTCTTCTTTCATTTCCTCAGCTTCACCAATTCGTTGGTAAACATCGGATTCACTGCGCTGCGATGTGCGATCTACGAGAGGGTCTAGGATAGATTCACCTTGTTGGTAAGCCTGATCAAAACCCTCGATAAATTGTTTTTTCTCTGCTACCGTAATAGCATTGGGTCCTTCTTGAAACATAGTATTATTGTATTTGAGTTAGTGTATTTTAACGGATTTGTTTGTTGAGCTATCCTTGCGGACTCATCTTGTAGTACGATACCAGCGGCCTTCCGAAGCTGTACACGGACCCAAAAAAAGGCTACCCGATAATCAATGACTACAGGGTAACCTTGAATTTGTCAAACTTTATTCAGAATAGGTTTTTTGATATAACTCTGTACGTTGCTTCAAGATACGCTCACGTTTAGCTTTGTCTGCTGGATTCATTTTAGCCAATCCGTCTTGATCTACCATGATCAAATCTCGATACTTGGTATCCAGATCACTAATCTGAGATTTCAAAGATGCAACAGATTCATCCGAGAAAGTAGAACCACCTACTCCTGTGTTTGGTAATCCAAGATCTTTAACACTAGGAGCAATCAAGTTAAATAACTTCATTACCGCAGGATGATTTGCAACAATCGGACTCCACTCAACCAGTTCATTCAATTCAGGGATCTGTTTTGAAATGACTTCAAATGCTTCGTTTGCAGACTTGTGATTGCTGGCATAGTCCATACCCCACTCCTGCTGTAAAGCATTGTTTTGAGACTGAACGGATTCATTAACTTGCTGGTTTAACTGAGCTTCAGCTTTTACACTATGTTCAGCCCAGATTTGCTGTAATGCACTATATTCTCGTTCAGGTAGATTTAACTTAAAAGCTACGTCTTTCAAGTCAGATGAGATGTTTTCATCAAAAGTGAACTCTTTGGATTCTTGGTCATCCAAAAACACAGATACAGATTCATTACCTTTATAAGCTTCAGCAGTCTCTGGTTTAATGTGTGCGTAGAAATCATCCCACTCAGCATCAGACCAATCCTCTTGGGGAGCCTGTAGTCGTTTGCGACCCAGAGCCGATTGAGCATTGATTGCCTGTTCTGCTAGTGATTTAAGTGACTTAGTGTTCTTAAAAAACTCACGCTCACGTTGATCTTCAGGAAGTGTTTGAACAAATGTTTTATATAAGTCCTCTGACTCAAAATCATAAGATGGAGCTTCGGATGCTGGGGCTTCGGATGCTGGAGCTTCGGATGCTGGGGCTTCGGATACTGGAGCTTCGGATACTGGAGCTTCCGAGCTAGCAATACCTCCGCCAATACCTCCACCACCTGCTGCAGATAGATCACCTTCTTCTTCTCGTAGTACTTCTTTGATTAACTTATTCATTGTTTGTCATTGCTTTTTGTGTCTGTTTAATTAGCTCGTCCATTTCATATTTGGACTTACATAAAATATTTAGATAACTCATTCCTAGGTGTCGTTTACCTTCATTAGCCAAAGTTACATTTGGATCAGAAGAAAACTTAGGAGAGGTTACGTTGCAGTCTTTAAAGAATTGCTCAAAAAATATCTTACCTTGAGGTGTACCATAGATGTGATCTACGGCTTCCTTAAATTTACGCTTCTTCAGAAGTGCTTTCATCTTTTAATCTAGTGTACTTGCTGTAAGTGACCACAATGTAGAAAAAACAAGCCTGAAAGGATGTCAGCTTTACATCTCTAGGAGCATTTTCATCCTCTGTATCAATAATAACCCTAGAAAAATAAATAGGTGTGTTAAAGAGATAAGGGCCAGGATGCTCAAAGGTATGGTAACCTGATTTATTAAGTATCAATTGAAGTCTATGCCTTCCAATTGAGAAGTTAAACAATGTTTTGTATGCTGTCTTCATATTAAATGTTAAGTAACTGACCTAAGCCTTCTGGGTCATCGGATCTGGCTTTAGCCACATCCTTCATAGCTCCAGCTAATTGAGGTAACTGCTCCATTTGTTGATTTTGCTGTTCTTGTTGGTTTCTTGCTTCCCTAGTGTCATCTACTTTTTCTTTAGGTGACACAATTTTTCTACTGACATTTCGCATCTTTGTCAATTGATCCAGTAATTCAATATCATCTATACCATCCATAATTTCAGGTTTCATGGAAACCAATGGAGCTAGATCCTGAAGTAAGCCTGAAATATTACCAACACCTGAAGCATATTGAGCGTGTGCTGCTGGACTTGTGAATACAATCTCCAATGAATTATCTGACAATGATTCAGGCATAGATTCAAAATCAAACATGTCTCCTTTAGATTGCATCCATTCGATCACATGTTCTAATACAGGAGCAAGAAACTCAGTCTCCATTCTAGCAAGTAATGGCCCGATCTGCTGCAGCATTTGAGTACGTTCATCTTGAATTTCAACAACAGACTGACGCTCTTTCTTCTGGTCCCTAATAATCTGATCAGTAAAAAAAGACATCTGAATCTGTTCCCGATAATCCCGAAGTAACTCTAATGTAATCTGAGGTTGCGAACCACTTAGGATAGGTTCAGGTACAGGGGATCCTTGCTCCCTGTACAAAATGCTCCTAGCTCCATAGCTAATGGGTAGCAATAAAGAGTCTTCCTCTGCCGTCAATGTTGGAGAATTAGAAATCTCTGCACTAAGCAGCAATTCTTTGATCATCTTATTGAGAACACGGATAGCTGGCATACAAGTGTAGGCGGGGCCTCGACCCCAGATTTCACCTGCAACAACCATCCAACGTGGTACCAAATAAGGGAAGTAAGTGATTCCACCTTCTTGTAGAATAGCATCTAAGGCTGGTAGGTAGTATGTAGCCTGATACGGCCTTGTATTACCTACTTTGCCGTGACGCTGAGCCCGAATATCTTGACTTGGTTCAACTGCGTATACCAACTCATGCTTCGCATCCGTAGTTTCTGGATCAAACCCTTGCACGTTTACCACATTAGGAAACATCTGAATCAATGCTTTTGTGGTTAGAAACTTTCTGTGGTACATGGTGTCCACTTTGCCTACCTGATTCACATCAAAGAATGTGTCTGCAAGTGCACAGGACTTAAATGTAATGATTGGCCCCGTGCGATCCACATAGGTAACAGAAGTACCAAAGGATCCTAGATCATGGAAGGCTTCATGTCCAGCACTGTAAAATTGACAGTCAGGTAACGCTAAAATGTGCATGACCTTGTGACTTAGCTTCTCAAGAAAAATAAGTTCTTCTGAAGTTAATTCAGCACTAGGTTTACTCTCTGGTTTCAGGTAAGCCCAATTGCTTGATTTAGGCATCAAGTAACTGCACATACCGTTAGCAAACATCTGATTTGCTCGTACGGCTGTGTGGTCATACAACATCTTACTGTTGTCCTGATTCCGTGTGCTCGTATGGCCCCCAGCAGACTTGAAATCTGCTCTGTTGGGGGTAACATACGTCTGAGCCTCCTGAAGCGTAGATTCGTGGCCTGAGCGCATCTGCTTGAGCTGCGAGTACCTCTCACCTAACCGAACTATTTTTTTAGGAATTGGCATTATAAT
>Ga0098046_1000645_pt1 | contig 12561 bp, 10 predicted proteins | sample 11BtaG_FD_77067 | JGI IMG/M metagenome (GOLD analysis project Ga0098046, IMG submission 77067) | Marine viral communities from the Subarctic Pacific Ocean - 11B_ETSP_OMZ_AT15265_CsCl metaG | ecosystem: Environmental > Aquatic > Marine > Oceanic | place: Pacific Ocean | collected 2015-01-16
ATTCCTTTTGTTGAAAACTCCGGTGTAAAAGAGTTCTTCAATATTAGAAAAAGTTATATTAATGAAGCAATAAATGGAGATGACAAAGCAGATGAAAACCTAATTGACCTTGTTGACAAGATGAACAGGTTTATTTTCCCTCCAACTTTTGACTTTGTAAATTTTCCTGAAAAAGTTGACCCCATTGCAATGTATGTGTTTGAATTTTCATCCTATCTATCCCAAAATGATTTATCGGATATTTGGCAAAATGTTCTTCCTAATATCGGAAGAGAGTTTCAAGAAGCAGAATCATCAATAACACATTCCTTGATCGGAGGAAGAAACCTTATCAATAAGAGAAAGCTGCGTGAAGATGTAAGATGGATGGTATTCAAAGTTAAACAAAGAGCGGCTTCTCGGTATTATGATCAAGTGTTCAAAAAGAAAGGCTCAAAATTAACAGACTTAATAACAGAAGTTACAGCCGATGCTGCAGGTCCTCGTTCAAAAATTCAATACAACTGGCCATATGATTTCTTTTCGCTTGTAGAACTAGTTAAGATTGATGCATCAATTGAATTTTCTGATGTTGAAACTGATGATAATGGTGAAGAACAAACCGTTCCAAAAGTTGCAAAAGAAGAAAATGCTAGAATACAATTGGACACTCTATTTCCAAAAGGTAAGAAATGACATTTTTTGACAAGAAAACAGAAGTTATGAAGGTTGAGTTGACACCTCTTGGTAGATACAAACTTTCTATTGGTAGACTCAAGCCCCATCACTATAGGTTCTTTGATAATAACGTTATTTATGATGGAACTTCAATGGGTATTAGCGAAGATCAAAATGATTCTGATCATAGAATTAGACAAGAGACACCGATACTAAAGCAGAACCCAAATATCACAGGCGTTGAGACAATGATTTCAATAATAGAAACAGATGATATAAGAGTACAGCAAGAGGAATACGACCCAACAAAACCAAACTCAATTAAACTTAAAATGAGAAAGAATAACCGCGATGACCACATCAATCAAATGGTTTATAATATTGGCACAATAGAACCAGATGCTAGACAAAGCCCTTCAATGCAAATCAATGCTTTTAGAGGCAAACTATCCGGCTCTACTTCAAAGTTCTATTCCTCTCCGAATATTCAAACAGCGTCTATAGCTCAAATTGACTTAGAGCTTTCATATGAAGTTTTAACAACAAATAGCTTATTAGATGTAACTCCAACAAATGAAGACATTCAAGTGATTGGACCGTTTGAAGATGGCTCTAGACTCCTGATTAAAAAACAAGACCCATTGATAAGGATTAAAGAGACAAACGCATTCGATGAAAAAGATAACTTTCACATGACAGCTTATAAGGTTCAAGCTCAAGATGGTGTCGGTTCTTTGGTTTATGAAAAGATGAAATTTGATTTAAAAGAGAAGAGAATTATGAGTGATTTATATGTTGGGCAGCAAAATGTTGAAAGAGATCAATTTACACCAAATGATATACCGTTCTTTTTTGACATCTTGGTTGACAAAGAAATAGCTGAATCTGATTATTGTGAAACTGTTGGAGACCTTCCAATAAGAAACATTTATTTAGATGAAGAGATTATCTGTCCTGATCAACAACAAGACATTTCAATCAATGTCTATCAGTCTCAAGTTAACCCAGAAGATTTGGAGGATTGTGATTAATGCCTGATTCAATCGTAGGACTAGAGTATTTACCGAATGCTCACATTGATAAAATAACCTATCAATCCTTTGAAGAATATTCGAAGGCTTTCATAACTGTTGCATTATACGACTATGCAGATGTAACTTGGTCATCAGATGAAAAGTTTACAGGATATTTGGGGCTGTCTTGTTTTTTAGTTTGGAATAAAACAATAATTTTATCTCTAAATTCAGGAGATGCACTAGTTTCAGATCTGAGTAATAGTCAATATGTTTTCAAATTAATTTCAGGTTTTGATGATTTGCAAGTTTCGACAATTAATATAAAAGGCAAAGTGTATAAAAAATTTAAGAAACAATTTTCTTTTATAGTTCCTAACACGGCTTATGACCTATCTTGTTATGCTACTAGCAGGATTGAAATACAAGACTTAATTGATAATGAATCCCTAGACTTGTCATTTTCTCCAATAAAAAGTTACATTGGTTCTATAAAAAGTGAAAAAATTCTAGAATCCGGTGAGCAGATGTCAACTTCAGTAGTGTTACTTGATGATGATGGAGAGGTTTGGACGGGACCGGTACACCGAATGGCAAATGGAGGATACATGGCAGGTTCTCAGCATGGTGAAATACCTGAGAAGAACTTAACGAGACAAATAGTCAACAACAGCAAAATAGATTATTTATTACCAATAACTCTACTACCTACTCCCGAAACACAGAGGCCATCTACACCAGGCAACCCAGGGACTCCTGCTACCAGGAGATCAACCTATTATCAGGAAGAATTCATAGAGGATAACGATAGAAACTCCTCTAACACAACAATAGTGAATCTAGAAGAAATTTATTTACAAGAAAGCTCTGTTGGTCTGAAAATGTTTGAAAAAGATAAAGATCTTTTCAGCTCTATAACCCAACAGACAAATCTACAAAACATTGAGATAAATCGTTTTGCAACAAAACTAACCAACATGAGTAGATTTAACTTGCCATTTTCAGTTCCGGATTATTCTCAACCGACTTTAATAGTGAGATCTAACAACAATTCACAAACAGTTAAGAGTAAGAGCACATATAAAGTTTCTCCGCGAGAAGTTGTTTCCGTTAATCCTAACTTAATCTCAGACAGCAAAAGGCAAAAGTTTTTTAACGGAAAAAATCTAACACAACAAATGCTTAAGAGTGCACAAAAAGTTGGAAGTATCGAACAGCTTGACCTATCCCTTCCAAAAAGTTTAAGAGCGATAAATTTTACAGATTACGAAATAAAATCACAAAGCAAAGGTAAATATAAATACCAAATAAAAATCTCAATGCAAGATGAGTGTTTTCGGTATTGCAAGACTCTATTAAAAGAACTCATGAGATACTCTAAAAAGATAGAAAACCTATACAATGTAATTGTCATGAAAAATGCATATACCGGAGATCAATTTAAAGTTAATTTTTTGCAAGAGTTTTACTCTCAATACAATGTTACTGTAGATTTAGAAACCGGATTTGTCACAGGAACCTTCAACACCGAGGAGTTAAAGAGCAGTTATGTTATAAAATCATTTGAAAGTTTGCAGATTGCCGAGCGTCTTATTGGAAAGCAACCACGAGCCAACACAATGGTTAATTCATTAAACATGTTCACGACAGACCCAGAGAGAATTGCTAGCACACTAGAATATTACAATAAAATTATACAACTGTTTAAGGAAACTTATGATCTTCAAGACGGCCGAGGAACTAAAAAATCATCAACAAGCTCTAGAAAAGATAAAGGGGTTTTAGATACTACTATAAACCTTAAGAAAACCTATGAAAGAAAGATGATAATGCCAATTGGAATAAACTTTATTTCCATGAATAAAATGGAAGGAACCCCAAAAATAAATTTCAACATTTTTAACCAAAGATCTAATACCGAGGTTAAAAAATTCTTTCCCGGTGTAATAAACCAAAATAGCGATGAGCTCAGTTCTCTCCCAAAGGCAGTAAGAGAATCTTTCGCAAACATTCAAGAAAATAAATTTATGGACTTCTCTCCGGCTAAATTCTTTTTTGGAAACGAAGAGGTAGATACCACGGAAATAAACCCAACCTCGTTCAATGCAGATTTCTTTAACACCCTAAGAGTCACAGCGGCAGCCTTGAAAAACAACGAATCCACAGAAAGTCAAGATAACACAGGTCCAATTGAGCAGAGTAACTTGGAGAAATATACAGATTCCCGAGAATTCTTAGGAGACCAAACAAAGTTCAATCGTTTAATTTTTAAAACATTACTCAGAAAACCATTACAGGTTCAAAAAATCAGATCAAAGTTTAGACTTATGGATAATAAAATACTATCTTCAAATAAAAAGAAGCTTTCTCTTAAGAAATTTGATTTAAGCCAACCAAATAATTTAATTTCTAATGTAATTAAGAATGATAAAGAACAAATTCCAATGCAAATAAAAGCTTTATCTCTTCTTAAAACACCAATGACAAATTTTGATCTCAACACAATTGATTTTGATCCGCTATCAAACCCACAGACACAAGAAGTATTTACTCAAAACTACCTAAACATTGGCAAAGTTGAGTATCTGGAGGGCTTTGAAAGGATTGATGGTAGGATAGTAATGGATAAACCTATTTATAAAGAAATAAAGGCAAAAATGGTTGATAATCTTAAAGAAAAAAATGTCTTATGTAAGATCGTTCAAAAATCCTTCAATGGTTTAACTGTTGATAATGAACAGTTCAATATTCATGACAAGGTGTTTGTCATGAATAATAAAGAACAAACAAACTCCGGAGATACCAATGGCTGAACAAACCAACATTGATGTTACAAAAGAAGTTGTTGATACTATGCCGGAAATTTTTACATTTCAGGGAAGCTCTATCGATACTAGAAATTCTCTGGTTTCGCAAAATGAAAATAATGCCTCTGTTGTTTCTATTTTTCCTCTCGTTGGAAATGAACCGGTTGCTGTCGAACAAACGCAGACTATAACCACTGATTTACCAACAACAGTTCGGACTAATACAGGAGGCTCTGTTTACTGATGGAAGTTTTAAAAGTAGTAGATACAGAAGCAATAGGCACTGATACCTTAAAACAAGTTTTTTTCCCTGTCCCTGCGGTTCCAAATTCCAATCCGGCGACTTTCTATGATTCGGCCAAGACATATACATCAGAAGGGATCATACCTGTGTTGAATGAAACAATCCGGATAGAAGCAAATAATTTTACTTTCGATCAATTAAATGAAATAGCAGAGCAAAACAATGGCCTTTCTATTCTTACACACAAAACAACCATAACAACTCCTAATGGCGATATAGACGAAAACACCTTTAATTATAATAATTATGCAACTGATGCTTTCTCATATTACAACATAAGAAATGATGAGTATGAAGACTACACACAAACAAACAATGAAAAAATTCTCCCCAATTTTTGCTTAGGGGCTGCATGGGCTAGACTAGGGGAGACACCCGAACAAGAAAACTATTATACGATGTTTGGAGCAATTCCAGCACTTAGAGAGGCTGATGTATTGGCCGGCGCAACACCCATAAATAACTATGAATTTGACGATGAATTTTTAGCTTATAGTGAGGGTGCTGAGGAAAAGATGGATTACTTTAAAGTAATGCTGGCCAATGGAGACACTCCACGAACCGCTTATCAAAATGCCAATACACATGTGTATGTTGACTTCAACTACAACCTCAATGATTCTGGTCAAATTGGTAATACACCTTTTTTCAATAGAATAAGACTGCCTGTTCTTGAAAGTTCAAGAGTGCTAGTAGATAATACCAGAGACAATCAAAATTTAAATACATTTTCCAGAATGGTCAAGGTATTTGAGGAATCTGGGATGACAGACAGGCTAATAAAATCATTCCGCAACTCAAACTCATTTATGAGAAGTTTTGACATCAATGGCGCTACATCGGACTTAAAGGTTTATGATGTGGTTGAATTGTTTGAAAACATTGGCTATATTGGTTCTTTGACAGACTCCGATGAAATGTACTTGAGGTCTGCGGGGCAAAACTATGCTAGAGACGACAATTCTCCTTTTACGTTTTACTTTTACAAACTTTTACTTCTTGGAAAGTTAAGAAATGTTATAAAAAACCGACTGCTCTCCTTCAAAGATATTGTGGTTGATAATATTGATCACATAAAAGAACATGTTGGTTTTAAGGTTATAAAAAAGATTCAAGGTAGAAATACACCAATCCAAACATTTTATTTTCTTAATAGAAGGGGTCTTGAAGATTTTATCGACACTCAGGTTAAATTTGATCGCGTATACAATTATGAAGTTATAGCTATGTATGCTGTTTACGGCTCAAACTACACTTATGAAAGTATAAGCGCTGGTGTGAGACCAGTAGAAGGAGGAGAGCTCGTACAAGGTGATTTCTTAGAAATACAGTTCACAAATAGACCATCGGTTAAAATAGTTGAAGTTCCGTTTGCAAGTCACACTCTTAGAATTGTTGAACCCCCACCGCTTGTACCAGAGATTACTTTTTACAATGAAATGACCTCTAGAAACAAACTTAAAATAAGAATGGAGCATCAAGATGGAAACCTTGTGGATGAATTCAATCCAAAACAAATGAGACCATTCGCTGGTAATGAAGTGTATATAGAAAAGCTTACACAGTACTTTAATTCTGTGGATGTATTAATAACTTCCGGAAAAACATCGGATGGTGTTTATGAGATTTATAGATTAGAAGAGCCACCACAAACCTATAAAGATTTCGAAGGAGCGTTGATAGCCACAGTTCAATCTAGTACAATATTCAGTAATGGTGAAGCCTCCAGAAATGTGATGTTTACTGATTTAATAAAACATCAGAAGAAATATTATTATGCTTTTAGAGTATTGACACATAGAGGAAACCCTTCGGAACTTTCTCCAATTTATGTGGCGGAGATGTATGAAGATGCAGATGAGACATTCTTAACATTTGATCTTTATTTGGAACCAGAAGTTAGAGATTATCAAAATGTTTATAACATGAGAAAGTATATTCAAATTTTACCAAATTTCGAACAAACAATCCCAAACGAACAAGAGCTTTTAAGTACTTACACAACAGCGGATGATGCAATAGGCGATATAAAACTGGGTAATCCAGACTTGCAAGAAACAATTTGGGATTACAACAATAAAGACAAGTACATAAAACTTAGACTAGAATCAAAAAGTTCTGGTAGAAAAACGGATTTAAATCTTTATTTTAAAATAAAATAACCAACTAACTAATTATTCTAGAATATTTAAGGAGTATTTTAATGGCTTTTCAAGACAATAGCGGCGATATTATTTTTGATGTCGTATTAACAGATGAAGGAAGAAGAAGACTTGCACGAGGTGATGGGTCTTTTAATATAGTAAAATTCGCTCTAGGAGACGATGAAATTAATTATGGTTTGTATGATACAACAGCAGCAACTCAAGACCAAGATATAGAGATTCTTCAAACTCCTGTATTTGAGGCGTTTACAAACAATACTAGTGTAATGAGCTCAATGCTTATGAGCATACCTAGAAACAACTTGCTTTACTTACCAATTCTTAAAGTTAACGAAATAGCAGATGGCTCTTCAACAGAATTTCATTCAAAAAATGTATTTCACGTTGCTGTTGATGGAAATACAGAAAACAATAATGGTGTCTCCGGGGGAGATGGAATCGCATTTGACAGTGCTGGTAAAATTCAAACTGGATTTATGCTTGGCTTTAGTACTCAAAAATCTTCAAATTATCTTCGTATTGACGCTGGTATTGATAACAGTGCTGTTCCACCAGCAACAAACATAGCTGATCTTTTCTTAGATGAAACCCAATACAGTTTAGAAATCGACAATAGACTTGGTTCTATAATTTCTAAGGACGGAACTACAAGATTGTCTCCGGCTTCTGTCGATGATGATAACATTGCTCTTTACGTAGTGTCAACAGAAACAGACCCAGATTTTGTATTCGTTAACACTGTTACAGATAGTGGCACAGGAAATGGACAGGTTATTGAAGGAGCGAGATCTACTTATTTAGAGTTCAGAATAGCATCCTCAATTGATTTGAGACAATCAAACTTTCTGTTTAATAGATTAGGTGCTGAGCTTAGTGATCTAACTTCACAAGATGGTGTTTCAACTCCTGACTATCGCTACATTGATACTTTAGTTAAGGTAACAGGTCTCAACACAGGCTACTCAGTAGATCTCCCAATCAGATTCATAAAATTAAAATAGGTGTAATAAATGGCTTCAACTTTCAAAAACTTAAGTCCTAATGACAAAATTTCAACAAAAACTTTGCTTCATGAGGCGATACCCCTTACAGGAACTATCCTGTCGGGTACATACACGGATCTCAACATAAAAAACTATTCCCATGGAATGTTCCAAAGTGTCTATGATTATCCATATCTCAGCTCTTCAGCTAACCATATCTTCGACATTACTGTGGGTTTTGCTAATGATAGTGCACTAAGCGCTTCAAGTCCGGTAGCTGCCGCTCAACAGAAGAAAAAAATTAATTTATACAATCAAATGGCACAAGTTTTGGTTGGATATGATAAGACAGGTTCCATCCAACCATTTGACGAAGATGGAAATCTAGTTGACGGTACGAAACTCAAAGAAAATATATTCCTTTCTTTTTCTCGCCTTCTTGTTAAAGATGAAGTCAAGCGCGGTTCATTTCAGATGACTGTATCAGTCACTGGAGCTTATGACCCGGCAAACTTTGGAAAAACAGTTGTTGTATCTGATTTCGGCGCAGTCAATGAATACAGAATTAATTCTCCTGTTGGTGAATATGGTATTCTCTATGCATCAAATAGCTCTGGTCAAACTAATATTGACTCTACCAAGCTAGGTACCGGTGTGCTAGCTAATCACGCAGCATGTGGGCTTATCTATTATCAAGCTGGTGTTGTTGTATTGTCTGGCTCTTTGTTCACTCTTTCAGGTAGTGGAGGAATTCTTTCTTCTTCTGTTGATGGTGGTGGTTCTGCAATTGACTTCGGTGATGGTTTTACCTTCAGTGATGCTCTGACTGGTTCAAGTATTTCCTCTAGTGCTAATTTACTAAGAGCAAGAATTCAAAATATTCAATTTAACAACACAGTAGAATTAAACTCATCTATTTATTTCTGCCGCATTAATCACAATGAATACAATTATTCTGCAAACCCAACCTATCTGAGTCAATCTCAAATAAGAGTTAAACAAGAGTCTTCGGATAGCCCCGTAGCTTATGTTACGACAGTTGGCCTTTATTCAGCTGACAATCAACTACTAGCTGTCGGAAAACTATCAGAACCTTTGAGAAAAGATCCAACAATTGAATACACTCTTAGAGCAAGATTAGACTACTAATATGTCTTATAAAGAATTCGGTCCTAATGATATCTTTGTCAACAGGGTGAAGATGCACCCTGAATGGGACTTCTTTATTTACAATTCTGAAGTATTCATTAACAACTCACAAAACATTTCTGGTTCAAATTCTGCAAACTATAAAGGTGTTCCGCCTGGCTTTTTGAGTCTTTACGAATATAACCTGGACAGAACAGATAAAGGAATCTATCCTTTTGTTTCTGGAAATGCTGATTATAAAATGAGATTTCGTAAAGACATGAAGAACATGTTGGGTGAAGTTAAGAGTGGGGTTAACATTCTAAACCCAAACAACTTTACTCTATTGACCTCTTCTTACAATATGTCGGCATCAATCACAAGACAGTACTTGCCGATAGATACATCGACTTTAACAAATTTAAATCACACATCAAGTGTTCTCAAGAACATGTGTCTTCAATATCAAACAATAAATCCTAATTTTACGACTAGAAACAATAACTTAAATCAAATGTTTGGTGATGATGTAAACATGATTAATGTTCCATCAATTTTCTATGGCTCGGAGATTAAAAAAGGTACACTAGAATTAAACTATTATTTCACAGGTTCTTTAATAGCAACTGCTAAAGATGAAAATGAAAATGGCCAATTAATTTGTACTTTTGGTACCGGTAGTGTCTCAGGGTCTGTTGTGGGTCATGTGTTATACCGTGAGGGTATTGTTTTCTTTCCAAAATCTTTAGCGGCCGCAAATAAATCTTTAGACTCTAATAATATTACATACAACCAAACAGTCTCCAGTAATGCTAAGTGGATTTATTTTGGTGGTGGTGCGAATGATAGTTTTACTCATCATGAGACACACGCCTCCGCAAGCTATTCAATTAACTTTGAAGGAACAACTTATAAAAACACGATGACAATGTTCTGTCATGCAGATAAAGGTGAACTGAATTATTCAAATAATCCAACATTTCTAAACATAAGTCACTCTGGGTCAATTATTGGACACTCAACTTCTTCTTATACTTATGAAGATAATGAAGTTCAAATAAAAAACATTGCCTCTTCTTCTTTTCATAAAGGTGAAGATGATTTTCGTAAAGTAACTTACTTATCAAAAGTAGGTGTGTATGATGAAGACAACAATCTCTTAATGACTGTGGACCTTGCAAGACCATACAAAAAAGAAGAGAAAGACAATTTTACGTTTAAAGTCAAATACGATCTTCTGTAAAAAATAGTAATATTTTCTTGACAAGTTGCTGAGAACATGTTATATTATATAATAGGAGTTTAATATGATATTGGGTTTAGATGTTAGTACAAGTAAAATAGGCTATTGTATTCTTAATGAAAAGAAAGAGTTAATTGAGAATGAGTTTATGAAACTTAAACCATTGCCTTTAGAAGACAGAGCAGAGATATTTTATAATTTCTTATTAATATTAAAGAATAAGTATGAAATAACTAATGTATTTATTGAGGAACCATTTTCTATGTTCGGTGGTGGTAGAACTACTGCTGGTACAATGGCCAAACTTCAGAGATTTAACGGTATGTGTTCTTTTGCTGCCAGAAGAGTCTTTATGATGAATCCTGTTCTTATCTCAGCAAACAAAGCCAGGAAAGCAGTTGGTTTGAAAATCAAACGTGGTGAGAACACAAAAAAGAAAGTTATTGAGTGGGTTGAAAAAGAATATCCAAAAGATTTTATCGTAAAACTTACTAGTTATGGTAATCCCAAACCGGGAACAGATGATATGGCTGATGCCGTTGTTATAGCCTTGGCGGGAAAGGAGTTACTAAATGAAAAACGAAATGAAATTGATAATGGAAAGTTGGAGAAAAAATCTTAAAGAAAATCCGGAACGTTCTGAAGGTGGAAATGTTCTAACAGGTTCAGAGCTTGATCAGATTAAATCTATAGATTTAAAAAGCGGACTTGAGGCAATTAAAAATCAACTCAAAAATACAATTGAAAAAAACAAATCTGAAATAGAGAGATTGAAAAAAGAAGGTGATGAAACTCTTGTAAGAGAGTTTATTAGTGCTAGTGTGTATGCTGCCCTGCAAGTACCAGCGTTAGTGATAAGTTTGACACAATTAGCTGGAAAAGGCGCTGTTTATGTAGCTAAAAAATTTGGTAGCGGCCCAACAGATCCCAATAGCGAATATTTTAATGATTTTCATAAAAATGTAGATGGTGTACTGGACTGGGTAAAGAGACAATTTCAAAGTGTTGGGATTCACGCCGTACTCCAGGGGGTTCTTAAATTCATATACAGAACTGATCAAGAAAAGTATAAAAAATCTATGGAAAATCTAAATCTAATTATGGATGCTCTTATGTTTGTTATTTGTTTAAGTATGATGTATCAAAACTACGATAAAATTAAAGAAGCAGCAAACTTAGGTAAAATTAAAGCTGCTTTTGGAAACACCAGTGCTGTAAAAACTGTATTTGATACGATCGATGCCTCTGCGGGAATTAAGGATTTAATGATGAATGTTGTTAAAAAATTCTCTGCTGCATAAAAAACCACCAATAGGAATCAAAAATGAAAATAACACAACAAATAATAAAACAAATAATTAAAGAAGAAATACAAAAGGTATTAGGTGAAGATCTATATGCTAGTGATTCGGAATACAAAGAAGCGATTGAGCAATTTATGAAAGATCACAATGTATCCCGAGCAGAAGCCAAAAAAGCTATTGATGCTGCTGGTGAAGAAATGGACGAAGAATTTCCGGTGTATAAAATAGAAATGGATGCAGAGAAATCAGATAATCAAGATTATGAATTCTTTGGAAAAATGGCGCGATATTCTATGAGTGTTTATGGAAAAGCCCCAAGCTATGATGAAATAGTCGAAGCAGTAAAAATGTTTAAAAAAGAAAAATTCATTGGAGACTATGGCCGTCTTATGAGGGGCTATGAATTTTGCAAGAATAGAATAAGCGACCCTTATGGTCAGTATGCCAAAGCAGGTGCTGCTATGAAAAAACTAGACAAACCTTTCTTACAAAAAGACTTGGGAGCAGCATATGACCTCAGCCAATTAACTCCTGCGTTGAAACAAAATATGAAAAACAGAATGGAAAAATGTGAAGAGGCTTTGGGCATGGCTTACATCGGACTGCAAAGATTTAAGGCTGATAATAAAGAAGCGGAAGATCGCAAGAAAGCCAAACAAGCTTGGGCAAACCGTGATCAAAACCAAGACTTAATGCAACAAGCAATACAGGCGGGTTATGGTGATGAAGCAATGTCTTGGACGAATGAGCAGTGGATGTCTTTTCACTCATATGGATATCCGGGATAATTCAAATAAAAAATAAAGCTTTTTTCTTGACAGACTTCTCTCTCCATGATACATTATAAAAGAGGGGAGAAAACATGGAAGAAAAATTAAGAATTATCCGAGACATTCTCGGAGGCTATCGCCAATCATCAAATGAGTTTTTATTTCAGTGTCCGTTTTGCGGTCATCA
>Ga0098046_1000647_pt1 | contig 12545 bp, 9 predicted proteins | sample 11BtaG_FD_77067 | JGI IMG/M metagenome (GOLD analysis project Ga0098046, IMG submission 77067) | Marine viral communities from the Subarctic Pacific Ocean - 11B_ETSP_OMZ_AT15265_CsCl metaG | ecosystem: Environmental > Aquatic > Marine > Oceanic | place: Pacific Ocean | collected 2015-01-16
AAATTAAATGGGGTAACGGGCTTGATGATGGGTCCAACGATAATGCCGCCGCTGCTTTCGCATACTTTAATAAATTAGATTTTATTAAAGTAACAGATTGTAACGGGCCTGTATTTATTAGGAACTTTAACGTTGATGGCGAGCATTCCACAGATAGGGGTATTGAGATTAAAAACTCTACCGTCAATATGGAGAGATGCTCCGTAGCCAGATGTAACGAGGCTGGCTTGCATGTTGATAATTCAGAAGTCAACTTGCTTAGAGGCTTTGTAGGTTATAGGAACTATGCTGGGAGTGGTGCTAATAGAGTTGGCATTCCTTTCGTAAGTAAGCGGGATAGTTATCAAAGCCTGAGCGGTTACGGTGCCGGTATTAGAGCGGTGAACTCAACCGTAAACTTAAAATCAACCTACGAAAGAGATATTGTTCAATCTAAAAACGCAAGTGCTAATGCTAACTTCTACCCCACGTATCTAGGTGATGCACCAGCACCTTCACTTGAAGCACTGTACTGTGTTTCTAGAAATGACATAGGTATCGATGCGATTGATTCACGAATCATAGGAGGTAGAACCGAACTTGGGGGTAACTCCACCACCTCTTGGAACGATGGTGCTCAAGTATTTGCAGAGCTTAATACAGAAGCAGGCATTAGGCTTAAAAATAGCGTGATCAATCATAGTGGTAGAATTTACTTAGACGGTAACTACATGGGCTTAGACGCAAATACTTCTAAAGTTTACGCAGATACTGTCGCAGCCAGATACAATCAATCCACCGCGTTAAAGTTTGATACTTCTGAGTTTGTTTACAACAAAGATCTGTATGCGGGCTCCAACCAAGCCGATACGGATTCCGTGGAAACTTTCTTTGAGTCTCAGGTCGCATGTATTGATAATGGTCAGGATATTGTGTGTGATAATAGTGTCATTAAACCTTATTACACAAGCTCCATGCAAAACATCTTTACCATGTTCTACGCTAGTGGGTCCTTTGGCAAGGAAGAAGCTACGGGTAAATACTTACCCTCTGTTCACTTAAAGGGTAGCTCCGATGTCGATCTCATTCATGCCCACATGCAGAGAGTTCCTGGGGCTGGTAAAACACTCGAAGCTCAGTATGGGTTACTTTCTCTTGTCGAGGATAACTCTACATTAGCAGTTAGGGGTTCAGGGCAATACGCCAATGTGTTCTTAGGGCCGACAACCAGGAATGACAGTGTAAACGTTGCTGGTCTATATGCAAGCAAGGAATCCACCATTAAGATTCAAGGACCAACTACAATTGGTAGATTTGGCGTTGATGTTTTAGCAGAGGATAACTCTACTATTGAGATCACTCCCCATCAATCTAACAACGGAACTCTTCTAGTATCTTCCTTCGACCTGTCCAACCCTGCCAACCATACGATGGTGGAATTGCACTCGACTAGGTCTTGTTTGGTAGCTAACCGAAATTCAAACATTCTCATGGAGAATGCTGGGGATTATCAAGCTAATTACCCTAACGGAGCTTACGGCAGTGCTATTTCAGCCCCTTATGACTTTGCCAATTCGGATTATCAAACTTATGCCAGTGCAGGGTACGTTCAATTCTATCCGAACGCCAATTTGGATAGTGCAACCGTTGTTGCTAATCCTACTACGGTTCAAAACAATAATAAATACGCCTTTGAAAGCGACGCAACGAATAGTCCCAGCCCATATTACTTAATACACGATCAATCCGCGAGTAATGATATTACAGATATTACAACTGGCGGCATGTGTGTTAGGGCTGTAGGTAATAGTGTTGTAGAGGCAAACAACGTACACTTCCCCGCGTCTTGGCATAATACCTCTGGAGTTGTTTATGATTTAGAGGGAACAGGTCCTCTCCCTGGGGACAACTGTACTCGACTGTTCATTTGGAACATCGCAGACAACTCACTGTTGAAAGCTTCTTACCTTAGTGTGAGTTCTCTCCACCCGAGAGATGCGGGTTACTTTGGCCCGTCTGGTGTTTGGGGTCATGAATTATCGGCAGCGCCAATGAGCACTCCCGACACATCCAGCTTATCTGTTCTGGACTATTACGGCAAGAGTGATGATAACGCTTTTGGCAAATCTTCCGCAGAGAACTTTGGAGCGTTTAGACTTTACTTCTCAGTAGATCCTGTGGCCAACTTCTTGGTGGCAAGTTCTACCCCTAGACTTGAAGGAATGGCTCGACAGGTATTTGCTCAAGGGTATAACTTCTCTGGGACATTAATTGCCTCATCTAGTAGTGATTTCGCGGCCTCAACTCAATACACATCTATTCTTCGACGAGAGGATAACGATCCAAATTCTATGGTAGTTGAGCCTTCAGGGTTCTTCTACGCATCAGCTATGATGGCAGGTTCGGATACTACTAAGGCAGTATTGGATGATTCTGCATTGAACACGTTTGCTAATGCTAAACATAATACTGTGGGTAAATCAGGACTCGGCAAGGTTGTAGAAGGCTACTACTCCACCAGTGCATTTGGTGGCGACTCCTATAATGAATATACCTACAGTACAGGTCTTGCATCCATAAATAACTTTGATCTTAAAAAGGATAACTAATGGCTAACGAAATTACGTATTACGACACACCCCACACCTTTATTAGCCCGGTCAGGCATTTCAAGGCTAATGACCCCTACTACTTTGAAGTTGATAACATTCCCGTTAAACAACTTGAAGAGTCTCAGAAGTTCCTAAAGGACCAAGTAGATGGTATTATTGCTCGCCAGAATAACCGACAGAGTATTGAAATTGATAGAGAAGGATTTTCAGAATTAAAGCCCTACACTACAGGTAACGATCGTAAAGTTAGAGTTAAGCCGGGTAAGTTTAGTGCTAGGATTAATAATGCGTATAGCTTAACTCCTTTGCAAGTTGTCCGACAGATCACTGGATTTAGTAACACTAGAAACGCTGACGGAACGATTTCTGATTTAAACACTTACGAAGTTCAAACCAATATAGGCAGCTTAACTACTGTTCTTGATCAGTTCCAACAAGGACTTTTAGGGGATGCCTTAAATATGAATGGCCTTGCCGAGCGATGCTTTACGTTCCCTTTCTGGGATGAAGACGGGTTCCATTTAGCTAAAGGGTTTGCCCCTTCAGGCACATCTACCCCTGGATACAGTCAGTTCGATGGTGACTTTGATCCTGATGATAGGTCTCTGTATCCGAATTACATAGGCGCTATCCTAAAGCACAACACTCCTAATACGACTAGGGATTTAACTCTTATTAAGAATGTATTCAGTTTGCAAGGAGAGCCTGAGGCAGGCCAACAGGGTAGGCTTGAATCTGAGTTCATTAAAAGATGGCGTGGAGCAATCAGAACTTCCATTGTAGATGTCCCTAATGAATTAGTGGTTACGGTTCCTGATTTTGATTCGAGTGATTTCTTCTATATTGACGCTGATGGTAATAATCAACCTTTAAATGCTAATCAGAGAATTGATCTTGTATTCATCTACTCTAAAGCTGTTGATGAGGAATCTACTACCATCCCTAAGTTTGATGCTAATGGAAATCCCACCACACTTACCGAGCCTGCCATTGGAATTCTAAAGGGGGCTGGAATCGGTATATCAAGACAGACAGCTACCACCCCTCCTCCTCCTGATGATGAGGGTGATGATAGGGTTAGCCTTCAAACGCTAGATGGTACTCCTATTATGTTGGCGCACCCTGGTGATGAGAATGGCACCAGTAATGGATTTACAACCTCTGCTGGTGTCATCAGGGGGTCGTTCCCTTCGCCAGATGATTTAATGAACTTAGCTCCTGCATTATCGGAGCAACTTGAGACAACGTCATTCCAATTAATTGGTCAGTCCATTCTCCCTATCGCTTACGTAAGAGTTCAGACTGCGGCAGGACCCATCGCTGATATCCTTAACGAAGATGACCTTATTGACATTCGTCCGTTCTTTAGGACTACTGAATTAGCTTACAATGAGCGTGCAGGCATTGCGGCGGCTACGCCTCAAGTTTCCATTGCTAATCCGGTTGTTACTGAAGCTAACCTAGAGAAGGTCCGCAAGGAAGTTTACACTGATCTTAATGATCGCATAGCGAGTGTTGAATCTGCTGTTGGAGTCGCGACCGCTACGGCTAGTCAAATTCAAGGTCCAGGTAATTCAGGTGCTAGAAATATTGCCGCTGGTCAGGTTCTAGGTGGATTCTGGGGTCCCGAAGGGGCTTTACTTAAAGGAGCCAAATCAAACATTGCTGGAAGTCTTAAAAACTCTCAGATGAACATACTCATAGATGAGGTCGAGTCGGAGTTTGGCTACAGGGCTGGATCCATTCCTTATTACACTGATTGGGATAAGGGGCAATGGTATTCCCGAGGCAATTTCACAGGTGATGGTATTTGTGATAGTATTCATGTTGCTGCTCCTCTGCTAACTGAATTCGCCGGTCCTGGTAATGATGTAAAGTACTTACCACCTTGGGTTGAAGATCCTGCCAACGGAGTAGCCACCACTGTTCAATCTCTTAGGAATAGTAGAGGTTCAGAGAGAATGGCGATGTACAACTGGGGTGAAACTCGGAACCAAGCTTATACAAACACCGCTGGTCGCCCTGGTGTCATTGCGCCGGGTGAATCTAACTTTGGAACCCAGACTCCTAACTTCACTAATCAGCAATTAGAATCTCTTAATCGTAGAAACGTTCAAATTAACTTTGTTAGAAAAAGAATTAAACTGGATTTATCTCTGACACCCTGGGTGCAGGATTACAACGTTAATGTTAGTTTATTAAACTGTATTCCTTTATCCGAAGGTACGAACCCTGCGGATAAGGGCACAAACCAAGGACAAGGTGCTTCAAACAATAGAAATGGTTGTCAAATTTGGGTTGAAAAGCACAAGGATTACTTTAGTATCTGCGTTGCTTGGGCTGGCACCAATCACCTTTGTAAGACAACCGGAGACTACTTGCCTTGGCAGGATAGGAACAATCCTGAGAAGTTCGCAGGATTCGCTCACGTTTGTCCTAGACTATTGAGCGGGGGGTCGTTTGCTACAGGTGGCCCTGCTGTCTTTGGTAGTTCCGAAAATTATGGAAACTCAACGCAACGGGAGGATTTCTTTAGTCAGCAGGTAGTCCGACCGGGAGTTGGACCGGGTCAAGAAAGCACTTTTCCGACCTATTTTGAGGAAGTTGTGCCGTTACTTTACCCCTCTGTAAAGTTTGAAGTTGTCGGTATTGCTGGTGACTTCCTTAACAATTCACTTGGTGCTAACGGGACTCGTATGAGAAGCAATAATCCGACTATTGCTTGCAAGTAGTGTAAACCATGCCTCCTCAAGATCCAACCATTTTTCCTTGTGGTAGAGGATTTTTCCCAGGTACTCAAGGTCCTGGGGGAGGCGGACAAGAGCCAACGACCACGACGGTCATTATTGTACCCTCAAACCCTAAGCCGCCCGATCCACCCTTTACTCCGGCAATCCCTAAGCCACCTCAAAATCCTGGAAACCCAGGGAGTGGTAGCCCTGGAACGGGTGACCCTATCACCACAGATCCAGTATTTTCGGTGCCACAAGCACCACCCATTCGCCCTCGCCCTCGCCCTGGAGGTGGTGGCACCGGAGGTGGTCAATCAGGATTTCATAAATGTGAAGTTGTAGCTCTTGGTGTCTGCCCAGGTGAGGAGGGATTACCTTTAAATGAAGCTACTATCACCACAGTCTTTACGGAATGCCGCCCTTGTAGTCCTAACTTTGTAAATGCTAATGGTTCTGTAGAGACCGATCCTAATTGTACTTTTTCTAGTTTAGCTTTGTGTCAGGCAAACTGCGCGTCGCCTACATTTACAAATCTCCCATGCCCACCGGAAATATCTACTCAAGAGCCAGATCCATTACCTGGGCCTATTACACCTGGGGGATCTACAACTGAACCCACCTTAGGAACCTCCGTTGGTGATGTTATATCAACACCTGAGCCAACTCAAACTGCGGCCTTCACGGTAGGGGTTACGACAACGCCTCTAGGCGATCCTATCGTGCGTGTGCCTATTCCTGGGTCCAACTTACCAGGGGAACCTACCGTGGTTATTCCTGGCCGTCCACAAGTTCTTGAGCCTGAATCTCCTTCATTAAGTGTTGGAGTTACTAACGAATCAAATCGAATTACAGAGAATCAACAAGCTACTAACGGTAACGTGATATCCGTCAATCAATTAGTTGACGATGAGGACTTTAGGGATACTCAGGCAGGTATTAGTAAGCCAGTCTTATTTGATCCAAACTTAAACTTTTTTGAAACTACGCCTAATGAAGACATAGAGTTAGTTTTTAATAATAGTCATTTAACAGTTCTCAATACTGAAGTTGCATCTGAGATTGCCGAGTTGCTGAGTATTAGTAACTCGAATATGCCTTGGAATGAGGTAACCCTTCAAAACATATCTGATGATAAACTAATAGCTAGTTTAAACCCACTACTTTTAAATTCTTTCCAATATCTTAGATATCCTGGAGGTAATTTGATTGGAGTGACCACGCTATTAAACGTGGTTAGAAAGCATTTGCTGCAAGGAACCTTAGATGAGTTTGATCCTGAATACTACATAACCGCTGCCCAATCACAGTTAGATCAAAGCTTTGATGTGTTGGAGAAACCCGAATCCCAGGAACTTGCGGATAGACTTGCTATAGAGTATTTAAAAAATAATCTCCACCAATATCAAAACAACAAGAGGTCGAACTGGAGGAACTTTCAAATAAACAGGGTCAGACCTCTTAATGATGATGTTAAGATAACGTTGGAGATTAAAACTGTAGATGGGGATTCTAAAGATATTTCCATCCCTAATGATGGGTTTGCTTTGGATAGGCTGACAGATCTAACTCAGATTACGTCTCCTATCCTAGGCTCTACAGACAAGCTGAATATTGGTGATGGCGGCGGATACTATGTGCAGGGTCTCGGCACTGGTGGTGAGGGTATTCCAATATACACAAATAATATCATCCCTGATGCGTATTATGCCCCTGCGTCGGTGAGGTTAAAAGTTCTTAACATGCTTGATGTGGATTCGGATATTAAGATAACAGCTTCATCAAACTCTGGGCAGCATGAGTTTGTTGCGGGAGATGCGGGTGCCAGTGCTACTACTCCTTTATTTTTCGCACTAAATGTAACTTCAGTTAGTGGTGAGTATACCGACAATCCTCTTGTTGAAAGTTATAGCGGCACTTACTCTAGGTTAGTGGATAAGGCCAGTATCGATAGGTACGTGAATAATCATGCCTTGAGTATTCCCATGATGGCTCTTGATTATCGAGATCCACTATATCGGTACATTTTAGATACTTCCTCATTTACTGCATCTTTGAAAGACTTTAATTTAATTAGCTTTGAAGATCAAGGTTTCTCATCTATTGGTTCTAGATTTGTTAAGAATATACCTTTTGGATTTGTCGTAACGCCTGTTGCTGGTGGAAAGTACAACCCCTTTAATGGCGGTTCAACTTTAGATAAGACTGGTGATATTCATGTAAGATCATTATCGATGTTACCAGTTACTGATGAAAGTATTGATGGGAATCAACCTCCGATATTAGAAGCTTTTAGTTTGAATTTAGTATCAGGAATAGATAGAGTAGGTGTTGGAGAACTTGAGGATACTCAAAATATTGGCTACCGATACAATGAGGAAGACTTCACAGAAACATTCTATTCCTTAAGTTCAGGTGAGTACGGGGCCAGTGCTTCGCCACTTTCGGCACAGGGGACCGCCTATATGCTTCGGGAAGTGATTGACACGCTATCAAGCACTTATAGTGCCACTACATTTACTTGGTATGATGTCTTTAGTAGAATGCCGGTGACTAGGCTTGGGGAGATGTTCTACGACACTAATAAGGATTTCATCCTGGAAATAGGTAACGGATTTAGGGGAGGTATTACCTTGAACAATATAGAGTCTGGGTATAAGACCAACACTCGAATTATTGCGGAAGATGACCAAACTATAGTGACTGTAGCCGATAGAACTGGTGTAACTACAGTTAAGCGATAATTTTATCGCTATTATTCATACGAATTAAATACATATACATACAGGAGTTTATTATGCGTTACGTTAATGTTGATGACGATTTTGTTGGCCAAATCCTGGCCGCTAACCAACTGACCGAGTCGAAGGACATCACTGAGTCCAAAGAGGTTGAAGTTGTTGAGGAAGCTCAAGTTGAAGAGCATGTTTGCCCGCTGTGCGAGTCGGAGTTAGATGCCCCGATCTCGGAAGAGGCGATGCAAGAGTGTGTTGACTTCATCCTTGGCACCATCAATGAAGCCCTTGAGCAGGACGGCGAGTTCCTTGAGGAAGCTGAAGAGAAGGACGAGGACGAGGACGAAAAGGAAGAGGAAGACAAGGACGAAGAGAAGAGCGAAGACGACGAGTGAGGTTAAAAGATGAGTGCAAGCACGAAAGATCTTTTAGCCTTATCTGAAGGTATTCTAGCTGTTCCTCCTCCCGTGGTGGAGGCTCCTGTTAAAACTACTCCCGTGGTCGATGATGGTCTTAAGGATGTCATCGTCCCTAACGCCTATATTGAACAGGTCGTAGGGTTTAATACTGCCTTGAATGAATCCTCTGATCCTGAAAAGAAACAAGACTTGATGCCTGAGTTTGAGCCCATTACCGAGGGGACAGTCCTTAAGGAAAGGCTTGAGACTTTAGTCGAGAGCTTAAAAGAATTACTTAAAGAAGCTAGAAATGTTATGGAAGAGATGACCACTACGGGCATGATCGGAATTAACATGGCTCCTGTGAAGAAAAATGGATCTCGTAAACGTAATAAAAGAAACAAGAGCAACTAAGGCTCAAGGCTCTGCTGAGGGTAGAGAGAAGATGAAAAAAGGTGGGGCTAAGACCAAAGCGTCTAAGTCCCGCGTTAAGGTTTATGACTCTATCACTACTGCCTTAAAAAAGGGCTACGTGGGTCAGATCTTTTCTACAAAAAATTCCAACCGTCTTTACGTCATTACTAAAAGGAAATGGGGTAAGGATGATGAGCAAGAAGTTGGAGGTCGTGTGGCCAAAGGATTCTCCCCAGGAAGCATCCCCTCTAAATTTGCAGATGTAAAGAAATATGCCGTCAGAACTCTGGTCAGGCATGGTAAGCAGAAGTCCGGTAAATTCAAAAGTAAGAAGTACTGGTCTCGCAAGCAGAAATAGGATTTATTATGTTACTCGTTGAGTGCAATGTTTTAGAAAAAGTAGAAGTTATCAATGAAGGCACAGAGGGTAACACCCGCCTTCGTCTGCGAGGTAAATTCCAACAGTGCGATGAGCAAAACAACAACGGAAGGATCTACCCGAGAAAAATCCTGGAGAGCCAAGTTAAAGCTATTCAGGAGAAAATCGGTGATCGTTCCTTAGTTGGTGCTCTTGACCACCCGGCTAATGACGCTATCCACCTTTCGCAGGCTTCTCACCTTATTACTGGTTTGAGCATTGGTAAGGATGGCTCAGTGATAGGTGAGTGTGAGATTCTCTCGACTCCTAATGGTAAGATTGTTGAAGCTCTGATCAACGACGGTGTGAAGATTGGCATCTCCAGCCGTGGTGTTGGTAGTGTCACAGAAGGCATCAAAGGTAAGATCGTCAACGAAGATTTCAAACTTATCACGTTCGATCTTGTTTCAGACCCGTCTACACGAGGCGCTTTCCCTGAGCTTTCGGAGTCGATGCGTGAGAATAGCCAGCGTGCCCAGGAGATTGTCTCCAAGCACAAGAAGGATCGAGTCCTGCTTACAATGCTTGAGAGCAAGATCAGCGAAGCTCTGAAGGGCAAGCAGAAGAAGCTCGATAAGAACAAGAACAATAAGATCGACTCCGAAGACTTTAAGATGCTCAGAGGTGAGAAGAAAGATGACGATAGCATGGACGAGAAATCGTTCCCCGATTTAAGTGGTGACGGCAAGGTCACGATGAAGGATATCCTCATGGGCCGTGGTGTCATTAAGAAAGGTAAGAAGAAAAAGTCCATGGAAGAGGGGAGCATTAAAGATGATCCTGAGGCTTTCAAGAAGGCTAAAGCTAAAGAGGAAGCTAAAGGTCAGAAGACAGAAATGCCTAAGCCCAAGCCCAAAGAAAGCATCGACATCAGATCGGCTGTCGTAGAAGGCTTCAAAAAGGTCTGCTGGGGTGATCGATACGATGAAGGCGAGACGAAAAGAAGGAATAAGCGCATGAGACAGGCTATGGACACACGCGCCGGAGCACAGAGACCAAGCCTTGATACGCCAGAAACAGCCCGTTCAAAGGCGTATGATGCTCTCAAAGGTGACTTTAGTGGTGTAGCAAAGTCATACCTTAAGGCTAAACAATATGGGAGAAGTGGTGAAGCAGCAGCGGCAAGAGCACGCGCTAGAGCGACAGGTGTGAGAGTGCCCGTAAAGCCTAAGCCCAAAAAGAAATAATCAATAAACCCAAGGAATGAACCATGCCACAACATGATGACTATGAAGATGTAAATAACAGCAAGCAGACAATTATCGTGAAAGACGAAAAAGCAGCAGTAAGAATGAAGCGCGAGGAGGCTAAGGCCGCCCGTGAAAAATACAAAGCTGTTGTAGCTCGTGAGCGAGAGGAGAAAGCTGCGGAGCGTGCGATTAAGAAAGATCAGATCCAGCTTGAATTAACCAAGCTGAAACTGTCTCAGAGTGCAAGTGAAAAAGCTCGTACTAACATCGCTCTTACAACTCCGGCCCTGCTCGTCTTACTTGTAGGTGGCTTTATTGTCATGCTTGGCACTGGGGCAATCCCAGATGAACAGGTATCGGTTGCTTCTGCTCTGCTTACGCTCGTGAGCACAGCTTTGATGCAAAACTTACGCTCTATCGTGTCTGAAGGTGCTGCTGATGCGTCCGATGCTAATGGCAACGGAAACGGACACGATAAAAAGAAAGCTGAGAACACTAAGAAATGACAGACCTTAAAATGCTACTTGCTGAAGACCTGCGTAAGTGGGTTCAACAACGCTGGGTTGATATTGGTGCCCCTAAGAAGGGTGGCGGTTTCAAACCGTGCGGTCGTTCAAAAGGTGAGAAGCGTAAAGGTTATCCAAAATGCGTGCCTGCTGCAAAAGCGGCTAGCATGAGTAAGGGTCAAAGAAAGTCTGCTGTCAAACGTAAAAGAGCAGCAGGCAATCCAGGAGGCAAACCAACCATGGTATCTACATTTAAAAAGAAAGCTAAGAAGAGAGAAGCCCTTGAAAGGCTTGGCAAGTTAATTGAAGGCAAGCTTTGCCCTAAAGGTAAAGCGGCTGCAAAGCGCAAGTTTGATGTCTACCCTTCGGCTTACGCTAACATGTATGCCTCTGCTGTTTGCAGCGGTAAGGTAACTCCTGGCGGTAAGAAGGGTAAGAAAAAATAATCTGTGTTAAAAATACACAAGTACCCTACATACCTACATAGAGGTTTAAAATGTCGCAAAGTAAAGAAATTTTAGATTCGGTTGCTGAGTATCTTCCTGAGGGCTTGGATGAAAGCACTCTTGAGAAGGTATCTGAGCTTGTCGCTGTAATCATTGATCAGCGAGTCGAAGAGCAGGTAAGTGACCTGTCCACGAAGGTCCAATCTTTTATTCGTGGTAACATCGAAAAGTTAAAAGAGCAAGCCCTTAAGGAGCTTGAGCTTGAAAACGAGACGTTCCGTAACGCTCAAATGTTCGAAACTGTCCGCTCGATGTTTGCATTAGAGAACACCAACCAGGATGAAATGAATGGTATGGAAGTTCTTGCGTCCCTTGGCGAGCAACAAGAGGAGAAGAACCAAGCTCTCCTGCGTCAAGTTGATAAGCTCCTGAAGGAGAACGTTAGCCTTAAGCGTGAGTCTAAGGTTGCTAACGATAAGAACCATAAGTTAGAGGAGGCTCTGCAAACTGTTCAAACGCAAGTTGAGAGTATGCAAGAATCCGCTAGCGCGGAGAGGAAACTCTCTGAAACGGCACTGGTCATCAGTGAGGATAACTTCAAAGTGAAGGAAGCTGATGAAAAGTTAAATGAAAACCACGCTGGCCATGGTAATGAATGGATCAATCAAGGCGTGTTAGAAAAACTCAACAGTTATAGAGGTTAAAATGACCGCATTAGATAGAAACGAATTACTGAAGCGTTGGGAACCACTCCTTGAAGGTATCGGGGATGATCACATCGCGTACCAGACCGCTCGTCTCTTTGAAAACCAAGCCAAAGAATTTACGAAGCAAAGTCTGAACGAAGAATTAAGCCCTGCGGCTACCACCACGGGTAAGATTGGCACTTTCCAAAAGTTCGCCTTCCCGCTCATCCGTCGTACCTACCCTGAACTGGTCTTCAACAAGATTGGTGCCACCCAGACGATGGACGGCCCGGTCTCGCAGATCTTCTACATGGGTAACTCGCGTGCCGCTAAGGGTGCCGAGCAAGTCATGTACTCGAAGTTCAACATCACGCCTCGTGGTCTGGTCGCGGGTCCGATTGGCTCTTACAACAGTTCGGCTGGTTCTGTTGG
>Ga0098046_1000656_pt1 | contig 12363 bp, 21 predicted proteins | sample 11BtaG_FD_77067 | JGI IMG/M metagenome (GOLD analysis project Ga0098046, IMG submission 77067) | Marine viral communities from the Subarctic Pacific Ocean - 11B_ETSP_OMZ_AT15265_CsCl metaG | ecosystem: Environmental > Aquatic > Marine > Oceanic | place: Pacific Ocean | collected 2015-01-16
TTCATTTTTAATTTTCCTTTCTTAAATATTCATTAATAAAAGTTTCAACAACTTTGAAACTTTGTTTATTGTCTTTAGGTATTATTTTTAAAAGTTTATCATTTTCATAATAAATATTAAAACTGTTAGAATTTTCGATTATTTCAAAACCCCTATAAATAAAATATTTACTATTATTAAACATTTTCTTTTTTCCTTTCTATAAATTGTTGATTAGTTAAAATTTCTTTACTTCCATTATGATAATATAAAACAAAGTAAGAAATAATTTTATTTTGTTTATACACATCAAATCTTTTTATATTTTTAAAGATCATTTTAGAGCCTTTAATAATAATGTTACTTTTAAAACTTCTTGCTTTTCCCAATTTCTAGAATTTCCAGAAGTGTTTTTTTCTTCGTTAATATCATCAATTAAAACATCTAAATTATTTTTTAAATGTGGGGCAATTCCTAAAGTAACTAAAACATAATCAAGACAACTATTTTCAATATTTTCATCAATTACTTTTCCAGATTTTATTAAAAAATCCCTTTCATTTTTTTTTCTTGTTGCCTCAAATTTTTCCATAACCATTTTCACAAATTCATCTATTCCAATTTTTTTAAAAACTAGATCATAATTTTCTTTAATATATAAAAGTTCATGATCATGAATTTCTGAGATAAAATCTTTGTTATCATTACCAATAAATTCACTTACAATCTTATTAATTAATTCGTTTAATAATTTTATATTCATTTTATTTTTTCCTTTCTTAATTTCTTTATTCATTTTAACAAAATTATTTAATTCCCCTTTTTCAAATTTACTTAACTTTTTAAAAAAACGAAAATTTTTATATTCTTCTTTTTTATTCATCATTTTATTTTATCCTTTCTAATAAATATAATAAAATACTATAATTTATAATATAAAAATACAATACTTATTATATATACAACCCTTCACTATAACCCCATACTATGACAATATAAGGGTTTTTCTAAATTTTTGGCTTTTTTCCTAGATTTTTCAAGTGTTCTTCTTTTGTTCTTTTAAAAATTTTAAATTTTTTTATTTTTTTTTATAAAAAATATTCTCATTCCAGGATCTGAAAACACTATTAGGCTGAATCAGTTTGAAATCTTTTCAATGCTTGATTTGAAAACACTATTAGGGTAAATCAGTTTGAAATCTTTTTGGAGAGAAAGCATGAAATTAAGACATTTAGACCTTTTTTCTGGAATTGGTGGTTTCAGCCTGGGCTTAGAAGCGACAGGTGGATTTGAAACAGTTGCCTTTTGCGATATTGAGAAGTATTGTTTAGAAATTTTAGAGAAAAGATATCCCGGCGTTCCCCGGTACACGAATATTAAGGAGTTAAACCATGACACAATCAAAACAGATGGAGTTTTTCCAATCGACATCATTACAGGAGGATACCCTTGCCAACCTTTCTCCGTTGCAGGTAGAAAAAAAGGTGAAAAAGATCCAAGACACCTCTGGCCAGAAATGTTTAGACTTGTCCAAGAGCTGCGACCGTCTTGGGTTATTGGAGAAAACGTTAGTGGGCACATTAAACTCGGTCTCGACACCGTTCTCAAGAACTTGGAGAGTGAAGGTTACGCCGCAAGGACGTTTAGTATTTCAGCTTCGAGCATCGGTGCGAACCACCAAAGAGAAAGAGTCTGGATTATTGCTAACTCCGAACGCAATGGACTCACTACCTCCGAGAAGCGAGGAGGCTTTGAAAAAACAATATCAGAACAACAGAAAAGGGAGAACAACGCATTCAACTCTGAGGGAGCAAGTAGTATACCCCTCTCCTCAAAGAATGTGGAGGACACCAGACAACATGGCGGGGGGCTCGAACCTTCCGGGAATAAAGAAGGCATTGGACGAGGGTCATCTGAAAAGACCGAGTGGTCAACCAATGCAGATCAGACTTCAGGATCAAGTCAAAGAGGAGAGATTATGGCCGACACCAAAAACATCGGATCAATACTCAGCTCACATGAAGGAGAACGACAAGGGAATTCCACACGACGTAGCGAAGGGCAACCTGAGGGGGATGGTCAAACAATGGCCAACACCTCAAGCGAGCGAACATCACGCGGGGAGACCGGGTGGGAAGATGCAGAAAATGTTGGGCAATCATCCAGACGTCCGTGGGACGGGTGGTGGGACATTGAACCCAACGTGGGTAGAGTGGCTAATGGGGTACCCAAAAGGGTGGACAGACTTAAATCACTCGGAAATAGTCTCGTCCCTTCCATTCCCTACTACATCGGACTCAGCATCCTCCAAACCTATGAAGACGAATTGGCCAACACCTCTGAGTAGAGACTGGAAAGATGGAACAAAAATTCCTCCATCAGTTCGAAGAGGAACGAAAGGTCATTCACTTGCAACAAAAGTTTTGGAAGAAGAAGAAAAGATGTGGCCAACACCAACTAATCAATCAGCAGGAAAAGGAGAAATGTTAAAAACACTTGTCACAAAAGATGGCAAACCTGCTAAAAAAGGAGAGAGAGCATATAATCCCAAAACAGGAAAACATGTGCAAATAACTTTAGACAGAGCCGTTGCAATGTGGCCAACACCAACAGCGAATGATGGGAAGCGAGGAGAGGTAAACGAAGATGGGACAATAAAAGATAGTTGGAAAAAAAGAAAAGAGAAGTGGGCATCTAAGGGTGTGCATATGCATAAACCTTTAGACATTGCCGTTGCATTAGATCTGGAGAAAAAAAATGATAAGTGAAATTTTATTAGGATTAATTTTAATTGTTTTAATTTTTATTGGGGTCATGGTTTGGGCAATAGGAGAGAAGTTAGCTGAGAAATAAATTTTGGAGAACGCCTACAGCAATTGACTCATCGGAAAATGCAGAACGATATGCAGCTCGTTTACTTATGGGAAAGAAAACACGATCATCCAACCATCGTGTCCAAGAAACTTTATCTATTCAAGTCTTTAAAGAAATTTTAAAAGATAAACCTGATAGAGTAAAAGAATTATTAAAAGATGAAATGACCCATCGACCACGGCTCCCGGAACAAGAACCATTTGTGAAGTATTTAAAATCACAAACTAATGCAAAAAAATTAAGTGAAGTAACCGGGATTGATTATACAACAGTAGAACATTGGTTTCGTTTTACAAAATATTTTTCATACCCAAGTAAAGAACATTGGAACATTATTAAGACACATTTCAACGAGATTAAATATGATGAAGAATTAAACTATGAGGAAAATAAGGAGTGGAAATAGCCCAGAAAACAGCCATATTTGACATGTTTAGTAATATAATGTAATAAAATATTATATTAAAGAAAGGAAGAAAATGTTTGAATTTTTAAAAAATATTATACAGCCAAAAGAAATAAAGGAGCCTGGTGATATTACATTTAAAGATTGTATTAGATCTATATCAGCGAAACACGGATCGCGTGGCTCGTTACTTCAAAACTTATTAGTGTCTTATGTTACCGATGAAGAGTATCAGCATGAAGAGTGGAGAATAAATACTTTAATGAATGAAGAACCAAGAAAGGGAGAACATGATTAAAAAAATTTTTAATTATTTTAGAAAACCAAAACCAACATTGATCTGGATGCATATCAATAACTCACAATATTACGGTGTTATTGGATGGTTAGCTACAGATCGCAAAACTTTTGTTAAAGGAGAGGATCATTGGAAAAGAGAAGGAGAATTTAGAAAATGAGTATCTTTAATACACACTCGGAGTGTACTCATTGTTATAAAAAATATCATCATGATTTAATGATGACAGTAAAAAATAGTTTTGATCACTTATGTATTAGGTGTTTCAATTTAAAAAAGAAGGAAAAAGAATATGAAAAAGAAAAAACAAACGCATTACAATCAAATGATTACAGCGAAGACCAGAAAGTTGCTTGATAAAATGTGTAAAAGAACTCAGCTATCTAAGCCTATTCAAATAGAAAAAATTGTAGTTGAAGAATATGAAAAATGGGAAGAGTTAAGATCTTTATCTGGCCCTCAAAGTTTTAAAAACTAATTACTAAAAAACTTTGGATCATCTGTAACAGGCCCTAGAATTTTTCTAAGGGCTTGTAAACCTTCTGATAAAATAGTTCTCCACTCTTCTTTTGTGTAGGTTCTATCGTAGTGAGGGTTCCAAAATTTTATTGATACGTGTCCACAAGATCGACATTCATATATTTTTTTTACAGGACTGTTAGGTAAATTCATACCACTCCTTTTTTTGCGAAGTATAATATTTTATAAAGAAGAAAACAAGTATTTTGGTGGAACGGAGGAAAATAATAAAAGGGAGTCTTGTCCCACCAAATACAAATAAATTATAATAAAATAATTTAAAAATTCAACGTAAAAGCTCTTTTAACCAAGAATCTTCTTGTAAAAGCTGCTTATATTTCCATGTGCAATACTCTTTACTGAAGTCTCCACCTAAAAAATCGTTGTAAACACAGTCTCTTAAAAAGACTTGGTAAGGAGAATAATATCTCCAAATACAAGTACTAATTATAATTGCAGCACAAATTAAAATAGTTTTTAACACTTATAAACTAAGTTTCTTTTCTGATATCTTCTATACACTCTAAAGAAAAACGAAAATATTTATTCATTTCAAATTTTGTCCATTTACTTACAATTTCTTCACATTGTTCTTTTGACATAGGATTGCTGTAAACCATTTGATTACCAGTATAAACCCATGAGTTACCATTATAACCCCATAAACTTACTACTAATAAAAATGTTTTAATCATTCATAAATGATAAAATACTTTTACACCACTTATCAAGCTCTTTTTCTGTCATATCCCCTTTCATGAGATTATATCTATAACAAACAAGCTGAATATTACTTAAAGTATACAGTTTTAAATCATTATCAATTCTATCAATAGACACATTTGTGTTAACTTTTCTTTGTCCTTTTAAATGTGTAAGTAGTATTCCTGTTTTTGCACACTTATATTCCTGTTTTTTAAAAAGATATAATAAATCATCTACGGTTAAATTAGGGTCAACAGGATGCCTATGCCTATTTTTTCCATTTTTTGCATCTTTTAACCAATGATTAAAAAACTTACGAGGATCTGCACTTATTGTAGCTTTATCTTTATCACCTTTTCCATTAGCCCAAACGTGTTTATTGTGTCTACTTGAACAAACCTTGCACCAGGACTTACGTCCATCTATTTTATTTTCTTTTTTTCTATCAAATTGATTTAAGGGTTTAACTCTTTTACAACGAGTGCAGCTCTTTTCTTTTATAATCAAAATGGAGGCTCCCCTTTAAATATTACAACTGGTTTACTCTTTATGAATTTTGTAGTTTTTGAAACACTCTGGGTCGAGAAGTGGTCCATAGTAGATTGAGACGGAATCTTCAACGCCCTCTGTCCATGTTTGGTGATAGTACTTAGTTTCATCGAGTTCCCCTTGTGAGTTACAAATCTTACACTGCTCAATGTTAGTCTCTGCTTCAAATGATAATTTAACATATCCATTTCCTTTACAGTTATAGCAAATCATATTAACCATTTTCTTACTTCCTCTGCTAACACCGATGTAGCAAGGTTTATCTTATTTCTAAGAGCATAAATAATTTTTTCATCAACAGTTCCTTCAGCAACTAAATCAATGTAAGTAACTTTATCTTCAGTTCCAATACGATGATTGCGTGCCTCTGCTTGTTCTCTTATTTCTAAATCATAATTGTTGGAATAAAAAACTGTTAAGCTAGCTGCTGTTAAAGTTATACCACGCCCCCCGGTCATTGGTTGACCTATAAAAAATCTTGTGTCAGGTTCTGTTTGAAATCGTTCAATATATTTTTGTCTAACATTTTGAGGAGCGTCTCCATAATAAGTGACCACGGATCCCGGTCCATACTTCTTTGATAATGTTTTTTCAATCTCTTGAATGTCGTGACGATAATTCGCCCAAATGATCACTTTTTCACCATGCTCTTCTAGAATAGCACATAGTTCTTTAATACGATTGTTAGGTAATGAAACAACTTTATTATCATCGGTAGCCATATGGCCACATACTATTTGATGAAGTCTTATCATTTGAGCGAGCACTGACGTAGTCGTCAATGTTTCTTCCTTGAGCTGCACTAAAGCAAATTTTTTCATTTGCATGTAAGCATCAAGTTGTTCCGTGCTTAATGGAACAGTTCTTTTCATCCATACTTGCTTAGGCAAGTCTAAGGCATCTTTTTTTAATACCCGGTAGGAAAACTTTCTTAATTTAATATTTAATTCTTCTAAATTTTTATAACCAACTACTTTATTAAATGACCTTCCTCCAAAAGATAGTTTTTGCATCTGACAATATCGAGCTCGAAAAGTGTATATAGAACTAAAGCCAAGCAGCTCATGATTTAAAAAATTACATTGAGCATATAAATCTTCAGGAGAATTAGTAATTGGAGAACCTGTCATGATAACTCTGTACCTTGCCAAACTACCAAGTTTAGTTATTGCCTTTGTTCTTTGTGCTGTTGAATTTTTAATAACAGTGCTTTCATCTACAACCATCATTGCTTGACGAGTTAATAAAAAACGATCTGCAAATTTTTTACCACGATCCGTGGTGAATGCATCAACATTCATTATTAAAACATTTAAATTTACTTTTGCAGGTTCTACTAAAAATAAACTTTGTAATTCTTCTTCATGCTTTTTTGTTTTTTGACCTGTCCAAACAACTACATTACGATCAACATGTTCTGGCATATGTGTTTCAATTTCTTTTACCCACGTTCCTTTAACACCATTAGGACAAATAACTAATAAACCAAAAACAAATCCATTGTCATATAAGTAAGAAACACCATCAATTAACACTTTTGTTTTTCCACAACCCATCTCCATAAGCAGTGCGAATTCATTTTCTCCCCTCTTTAAATGATTTAAAAAGGCTCCCATTGCAGCTAATTGATGGCTAAAAGGCTTAGTTTTAAAGCTATATTTTATGTTACTCATACTTTCTAATTTTTTTAATAACATTTTTATTGTGTTTTTAAAATAAAAATAATATATGGTCTTCAAGAAAGATGAAAGACACAGAAAAAAAAGCAAAAGTATTTGTAGTACAAGAGGTATCTAAATTTAATATTATCTCTGCACAACAATATGGACAACTAATTCCTTTATATGAAGAAGGAAAACAAATTATGTTGTCGCCTGGGCCTGCTATTCGTAAAGCTAAAAGTATTATGAAAGATTTTAGTGACGATGATTACTTATTATTAATTGGTGATCCAGCTATGATAGGTGTTGCTTGTTCTGTTGCTTCTTACAATAATAGGGGAAAATATAAAGTTCTTAAATATGATAGAAGAACCTATACCTATTATCCTATACAGATAGACTTAAATGAAAGGAATAGTTATGAATGATAAAGTCGATTTTACAAATTTTCAAACTGAAGAAAAAAAAGTAGACATTAGTGAAGTATCTGATGTTTCCGAAGTTTCTAATCAATATTTAAAAATTGAATCTGAAATACTTAACTTAGAAGAACAAGTTAAAAGAAAAAAACAAGAGCTGCAACAAGCCAATGACAAAATTGTTGAACTTATGACACAGCGGGGAGTTAAAGAAATTAAAACTGTTGAAGGAGACTCTGTTAGTTTTAAACCTTTTTATAGAGGTACTATTACTAAAGAAAATCAACCTGAAGCATTTCAATGGTTAGAAGACAATGGACATGGTGACTTAATCAAAAACATTGTTTCAATAAAGTTTGGTAAGGGTGATAATGAAGTAGCTGATAATCTAGTTAATGAATTACAGCAAAGAGAATTATACCCAGATCAAAAACGCAAGGTCGAGCCTATGACCTTGAATGCCTTAATTGGTGAACAAATAAACAAAGGTAACGATATACCGATGGAAGTGTTTAGTGTTTTTATTGGTAGTAAAGTTAAAATTAAACGAGGAAAATAACGATGAACGATGTAACGAGAAAAAAGAAAAATGAAGTATCGACTGAAGTTATTGACTTTTCTTCCCACGCTGGTGTTGGGTTTGAAAATGTTAATGCTGGAGAAATGGCAATTCCATTTTTAAAAATTGCTAGTTCTCAAACTCCTGAAGTTAAAAAATCAAATGCAAAATATGTCGAAGGACTTGAGCAAGGAAATATTTTTAACTCAGTTAATAAAGATTTTTATGATAGTATTTCTGTCATACCTTGTGCTTTTAGAGTACGCTGTGTTGAATGGTCTCCACTTGGAGAAGGTTCTGGTTATCCAGAAAAAATCTATACTCCAGAAAATTGCCCTCCTCTTACAAGGGGTGCAGATGGTGAGGATCATTATATGATTAATGGTGCAATGAGCCCTACATATATTGTAAGAACTGCCGAGTATTTTGTTTTACGTTTAAATGATGATGGGTCTTTTGAAAGATGTCAAATCATTATGCAGAAAACTCAATACAAAAAATCCCGTTATTGGAATACAATGATGATGAATCAAAAAGTTCAATCCAAGAATGGGTCACTTATGACTCTTCCAATGTTTGCGAATGTTTATAAAATGGAAACTGTTCTCGAACAAAATAAGAAGAATGATTGGTGGGGATGGAAAATAACACTAGATAAATCTATTAATGATTTAAAAAATCCATCTTTTATTGTGGGTGAAGCACAAAACTTTCATGAATTAGTCAGCTCTGGGTCAATTGATCCAGCACCTGAAGCTATGGTAGATGCCGAGGAAATTGTTGAAGTCAAGCCTCAAGCAGCTCATAGCGAAGTTCTTGGCTAATATTAAATTTAAGGGGGCTATGCCCCCTTTTTTAATTTATATGATTTATGAAAGTAGAAAAATTTAAAAATATATTTACTGGTTTAGACCGTGCACATGGAGAGTATCGTTATACTGATGTAAAAGCTAATGGAAAAAAAGATGGTAAAATGTTCACGAAACACGAACCACCAACTCTTCATATGTATGAAAATCATTTGGAAGGTAAAGAACCTGCTCTTGGTATTGTACCAATTCGTGACGATGCAACATCTTCATGGGGATGTATTGATGTAGACGAATACCCTTTGGATCATAAAAAAATATTATCAAAAATAAGAGAATATAATTTACCATTAATAATGTGCTCATCAAAATCTTTTGGTGCACATATTTTTCTTTTTTCAAAAAAACCTCAATCTGCTGCTTTGTTTCAACAAAAACTTAGGGAGATAGCTTCTTACCTTGGCCATGCAAAAGCAGAAATATTTCCTAAACAAACACAACTTGCCAATGAAAGAGACACAGGTTCATGGTTGAATTTACCTTATCATGGTGAAACCCGGTACGCGTATCTCGATAATGGTGAGGGAGCTACTCTCGAAGAATTCTTTGAACTATATGATAAATATGTTTGTGACGATATCAGTAAGATAGCAATACAGGTTAAACAAGAAGTCATACCTGAAGGACCACCATGCTTACAAATATTAACGACTCAAGGATACCCAGAAGGTACACGCAATAATGGATTATTTAACATAGGAATTTTTTATAGAAAATCTAATCCCGATAATTGGGAGGCTTTAATGGAAAAATATAACATGGATTATATGGACCCACCTTTAGATGCAGGAGAAATTATTACATTACAAAAACAAGTAAGGTCAAATAAAACAGATGGTTCTCCTAAGTATTCTTATCGCTGTAATGATCAACCAATTTCTTCTGTGTGTCAAAAAGCTTTATGTAAACTTAGAAAACATGGCATAGGTCAATCTGATTTTGATCATCCAGAGTATAGTGACTTGTCTGTTTTAGGTGATGAGTTGTGGTTTTTAAATGTAGGAGATAGAAGAATAGAAATAGATGATATTGATGTTTTATATAGTCATCGATTGATTAGAAAAACTGTTGGTAAACAATTATTAAAATTTGTTCCTTCAATGAAAGATAAAGATTGGGATGAAATTCTTTCTATACTGTTTGAAAAAATTAGACAAGAAGAGGCTCCTTCAGATGCTTCAAAAGTTGGAGAGTTTAATGATTATTTAAAAGAATTTTGTACAGGTAGAGGAGAGGCTTATTCTATAGATGAGTTAGACATGCAAAAAGCATTTACAGATAATGAAAAAACAAAAGAGTTTACAATCAACGAAGAAAAAATTGAAGCTAATCCAACTTATTTTAGATTAGTAGATTTATCTAAATGGTTGGAAAATAGCAAGAATTTTAAAGTAAAAAGAATTTGGGTTGTTCAAAGATTAAAAGATCTAGGCGGGTTGAATATTACAGTTTCTGTTAGAAAAATACAAACAAGAGTATGGATGTTACCTGCTTTTGAAAAATCTACAGAAGAAATCGATCTTCCTTCAGTACTTACTGACAAAGAGGTATCTAAAGAAGATCAAGTATTGGGAGGTAAGAATGAAGAAGAGGAAATTCCGTTTTGATAAAAATTATTTTAGGACCACCTGGAACAGGAAAAACAACGACATTACTAAATATTTGTCAGCAAAAAAAAGAAAGTGGGATAGCTTGGGACAAGATAGGTTTTTTCTCTTTTTCCAAAAAAGCTGCTTACGAAGCCAGAGACAGAGCCAGAGAAAAGTTTCAAGCTAGTAAAGATGATTTAGTTCATTTTCGTACATTACATAGTTTTGCTTTAAGTCATCTTCCACAAGATGAAAGTAAGTTGATGAAATCAAAACATTGGAAAGAACTTTCTCAAACAATTGGTTTTAATTTAGTTTTTGATAACAATGATCAATCTATTTATACAAACACAAATTATCATTATGCTAATTTAATAAATTTATCTCGTTTAAAAGATATCTCTCTTAAAAAAGCATTTGACTTTTATAATGATGAACAATCGATAAGGTGGGAAAGATTAGACTATATTGATAGAGCTATAAAAGAATATAAAAAAAAGAATGACGTTTTTGATTTTACTGACATGATAGTTGATTACACAAATGACACATTTTCAACACACTTTGATGTACTGTTTATTGATGAAGCACAAGACATGCCTCGCATTCAATATAACATGGTTGATAAACTTATTAAAACAAGCAAAGAAGTTTACATTGCCGGGGATGATGATCAAGCTATTTTTAGGTGGTCTGGTGCAGATGTTGATAAATTTATTAATTTAAAAGGAGATGTCACTGTTTTAAATAAATCTTATAGGTGTCCAAAAAGAATTTACAGATTAGCAAATTTTATTATTAGTCACATAAGAAAAAGACGACCTAAAGTTTGGGAACCTAAAGAAGAAGAAGGTAAAATTTATAGGGTTGCAGCTCTTAAACATATTGACATATCTAAAGGTAATTGGCTTATTTTGGGAAGAACAAAAAAAATTAGAAATGAAATTATTGAAGATACACTTAAAGATTTAGGTTATTGGTATGGAAGGGGGGAACATAGACCCGTATCACGAACCATAGTTGATGCTATAGATATTTGGGAAAAACTACAACAAGGTGAATTAGTAAGTTTAAAAGAAGCATCAACACTATACTCAAAAATTAAATCTGAAAAAAAGAAAAATGGTATTGGTATAAAAAGAGGAGGAAAAAATTTTAAAAATTTAAATGAAGACACTATGTTAAGTATTGATGACCTTAAAAAAAATCATGGATTATTATCTGATGGTAATTGGTATGATGTTTTAGATAATATAGATGCTTATGAGATTGTTTATTTAAGAAGATTAAAAGATCTTGGAGAAGATTTTAGTAAAGAACCAAGAATAAGAGTATCAACAATTCATCAAGCTAAAGGTGGAGAATGCGATAATGTAGTTGTTCTTTTAGATTTAGGTAAATTAGTTTATAAGTCTTATATAAAAAATCCCGATGATGAACACCGGGTGTTTTATGTAGCTGTTACAAGAGCAAAACAAAATTTGTATATTGTCGAGGCTCAGAAACAAGAAGGTTATAGAATGTATGGTGATGAAAGATGATATCTAAAGAAATATTAAAAGAAGCATCAGATCTTATAGGCGGAGAAAGGAATAAAGATTATGGAGATAAGCTTAAAAATCATCAGCGCATAGCTGATTTATGGTCTATTTTTTTAGAAACAAAAATAGAACCAGAGCAAGTTGCTATCATGATGGGTTTAGTAAAAATAGCTAGAATTATGCATTCTTCTAAAAAAGATAGCTTTGTTGATTTAGCTGCATATGCAAGCATAGCTGGTGAAATAGTTCAACGGAAGGGTAAAAATGACTAATGTTACAGAAACAAATTTTTTTCAACCAAAACCAGAATGGATTCCTCCACATGAATTACCTGACATTTTTGATGCAAAAGTTATTGCTTTTGATTTAGAGACTTACGATCCAGAATTAAAAAA
>Ga0098046_1000657_pt1 | contig 12357 bp, 16 predicted proteins | sample 11BtaG_FD_77067 | JGI IMG/M metagenome (GOLD analysis project Ga0098046, IMG submission 77067) | Marine viral communities from the Subarctic Pacific Ocean - 11B_ETSP_OMZ_AT15265_CsCl metaG | ecosystem: Environmental > Aquatic > Marine > Oceanic | place: Pacific Ocean | collected 2015-01-16
TGGTGCAGATTCAATAAATTTTACTTCTGGTATTAATAGCACTTATCCTCTTTATAAATTTGAATTAATAAACTGCAGATGTTCTAATAATGGTAGGCAAATTGAGTTTAATCTGAGTACAGATGGTGGTTCAAATTATAATGTTAATAAAACAGCTACACTTTTTATAGCTCAACAAAATAAAAATGGTGATGGTGGAGATCTTAGCTTTTCTAGTGCTAAATCATCAAGTAATACTAGTGGTGTTTCAGCAATAAATTTTACTGATGGTTCTTCAGATGGAATGTCTGGAGAAATGTTTTTATTTAATCCATCATCAACAACATTTGTTAAACATTTTATAGCAAACTCAAATGGTGCTAATGACGACAATACTGTAAACAATATACTTACAGCTGGTTATGCAAATACCTCGTCAGCTATTAATGCAGTTACTTTTGACACATTTGATGGAACAATAGATGGAATATTTAAACTTTATGGAATAAAGGATAGTTAAATGGCAGTAATATCAAATGGAACGACTTTAATAAATGCTGGTGCTTTAGACAGTGGAGTTGCTACAGGAAAATTAACATTACTTTCAACTCAAACTGCTAGTAATAGTTCTTCAATTAGTTTTACAAGTGGTATTAATAGCACTTATGATGTTTATGTGTTTAAATTTATAGATATTCATGCAGGTACAGACCAAGCAAATTTTACTTTTAACGGTAGTTCAGATGGTGGTTCAAGTTATGGAGGAGACATGACAACAACTTTTTTTAGAGCAGTACATTCTGAAAGTGATAGCGATACCTCACTTAGCTATGAAACAGATAAAGATTTAGCGACAAGCTCATCTTTTCAAAGATTAACTCATGTTCAATCAAGTGATAATGATGGTAATGCTGCTGGTATACTTATACTTTATGGACCAAGTAACACATCAACTATAAAACATTTTATAAGTAGAACATCTTTAATGCAAGATGGTGGTCTAGCATTTGATGCTAATATAGCAGGATATTTTCATGGAACAAGTGTGGTAAATGCTGTTCAATTTAAAATGAGTTCAGGTAATTTTGATGGAATAATTAAAATGTATGGAGTTGCATAATGGGTTTAATTAGTAACGGATCAACAATATTTGATGCTGGAGCAATGGCATCTGGCTTTGGTGGAAGTCTATCATTTTTATCAAAACAAACTGCCAGCTCTTCCTCTAGTATTAGCTTTACGTCTGGAATTAATAGTACATTCAAAGAATATTTATTTATTTATAATAACATACATCCAGCTACAGGTAACACTCAATTAAGATTTCAAGCAAATGCTGATGGTGCTAGTGGTTTTAATGAAACAATTACCTCAACTGCTTTTTTGGCTTTTATGGGAGAAAATGGACACTCACCGACATTAGGTTATGAAGGTGGTAGAGATCAAGCTCAAGGAACAGGTTTTCAGCAAATTAGTGGAGATGTAGGCAATGATAATGACCAAGTTGGTTGTGGCTATTTACATTTATTCAATCCATCTAGCACCACATTTGTAAAACATTATATAGCTAGAGCATCATCTTGTCATCCATCTGATAGAGAAAATGATTTTCATTCAGTTGGATATTTTAACACCACGTCAGCTATTGATGAAATACAATTTAAAATGTCATCAGGAAATATAGATAGTGGAACTATTTGCCTTTACGGAATTGGATAAAATGATAATAAAAAATTAAGGAGATATTATGCCAAGATATAAATTAGTAGATGGGGTAACAATTCAGCTTACAGCTGAAGAAGAAACAGCTAGAGATAATGAAGAAGCAGCTTGGGCTAACGCAGCTCCTGCTAGAGCTTTATCTGAACTTAGAATTAAAAGAAATAGACTTTTAACAGAATCTGATTGGGAGATTGTGTCAGAACTTGAAAAAGGTAATGCTATTTCATCTGATATGAAAACATACAGACAAGCCCTTAGAGACTTACCTGATGGTAAAGATACTGTAGCTAAATGTGAAAATGCTACATGGCCAACTAAACCATAATGGCACGAAAATTTAAATCGTTTGAAGAAAGGCCAAAGCCTAAAAAACGACCACGAGTACATAAGAAATCAAAAAACAAAGATGAGAAGCGTAGCTTCAAGAAATATAATCGACAGGGGAGATAATGACAACACCTAAAACACCTGCAACACCTGTAAATACAGTTCTAGATAAAGGTGCAATAGCACCTGCACAAAAAGAACAGACAGGTAGTTCTAAAGCAGTATCACTGATTGATAGCTTATTAACAAAAGCTACTCTACCAGTAGGTACAACGATATCACCTACACTACAAAATGTAGGTGCAAATGAATTAATGGGTACTAAGGGCCTTACGGGTACAGCTCAAGCTGCTACACCAACTGCCCCTACAGCACCAACTATAGCTGCCCCTGGAACAACAGCTAGTGTGGGTGCTACTGCAGCTACTCCACAAACAGCTGCACAGATGACAGCTGCACAAGTAGCTGGAGCAACTCCACAGGCAACTGCTGCACAGGGAACTGTATCAGCTCCTATGACTGGTGCTACGGGAACTATTACATCTGATGCTACAGTAAAAGGACAATTAGGAACTCTACAAACAGAAGTAGAAACTGCTATAGCTTCAGGTAATCCTTTACCAGTATGGGCTAGAGGTGCTGCAAAAGCAACTGAAGCTGCAATGGCTAATAGAGGTATGAGTGCAAGTTCAATGGCTGCACAAGCATTAGCTGAAGGTATCATGCAATCAGCTATACCTATAGCTGCACAAGATGCTGCAACATATAAAGATATGATTTTTCAAAATCTATCTAATAACCAGCAAGCAGCAATAACAAATGCACAATCATATCTACAGATGGATATGTCTAACCTATCTAATAGACAGCAAACAAATTTATCTAATATAAATACTAGACAAGCATTTTTATTATCAGATCAAGCTGCAGCAAATGCTTCAGCACAATTTAATGCATCAAGTCAAAATCAAGTAAATCAATTTTACGATAAATTAACAACACAGATTTCAGAACAAAATGCTGCAAGAGTAGATGCTATGAATAAATTCTCTGAGGCAGAAAAAAATAAAGTTAATGCATTAAATGCACAAAATACTATTGGTGTTAATGAAGCAAATGCTAAAAGAGAAGCAGCTATAAATCAGTACAATGCTACATTACAAAACAATAGAGATCAGTTTAATGTAACTAATCAAAGAGAGATAGATCAATCAAATGTTGTTTGGAGAAGAGCAATTAATACAGCTAATACAGCTGCAGCAAATGCTGCTAACCAAACTAACGCACAGAATTTACTAAACATATCAAACTGGGCTTTGTCATCAGCTTGGCAACAGTGGAGAGATGAGGCATCTTGGGTTAATACAGCTTCACAGAATGAGAAAAATAGAAATCATAATCTAGCTATGGCAGCTCTTGAGAGATCCACAGCATTAGATTTACAAGATAAAAAATCGAAAGATTCTTTATATGAATTAATTGGTAGGTTTGGTTTTAATTTATTTAAGCCAACACCATAAGGAGATATAATTAATGTTTAAATTAAAAGATATATTTAAGGTAGCAGTTGTAGGAGCTGCAGGATATTTTGGTGGAAAATTAGGAGGACCTATAGGTAAAAAAATAGGAAGTGCATTAGGTCAAAGTTTAATGAGTAAAGGAAGTGGTACAGGTGGATCACAACAGTATTCAGTACGAGCACCTAACCTAAGACAATTTGGTAATTTACCTACATATGCTTCGGGTGCTGCAAGATCTGATATGATTCCAGGATCAGGAAGAGTAATGGACCCAATGGCTATGAACGCAATGTGGGAAAATAGATTAAATAAATACTTGCTTAGAAGAAAAGCATTATCAGAAAGAACTGTAGTAAAAGTTTAACTTATAGGAAATATAATGAGAGAACAAGAATATGAACAGGGAGTAGGTGATCCATTTGATTCACCAGTTGCAGGACAATCACTTACAGACACTCCAGGTAATTACCCCTGGGAGCATGAGCCACAATTTGTTGACCCAGAAGAGATAACAGAATATCTTTGGGTTACTATGCACAGAAAAGAATTTATACAAGAATTAATAGGAATGTTAGATGCAGGTGTTCCTGTAGAAGCTATAGGTAGAACTGTATTATTTGGTGGATTTATGGAAGGTAAGTTCTCACCAGATCTTGCTTTTATAATCACAGAACCTGTAATGAAAATGATAGCAGCTATAGGTATCAATGGTGGTGTAGAGAATATAGTATTCTCATTAGAAGATTTAACAAATAAACAACAGATAAGAGAAATTACTAAAGTTAAAATGGCTAAAGAAAAAATATCAGAGATAACTGAATCTACACAGGAAGGTATTAAGAAAGCTGGCTTAATGGCTAGACCTGAACCAAAAGGAGAATAATAATGTCAGTAGCAAGAGGAATATTATCAGGATACTTAAAAGAAGGATTAGAACAAAAAGCAGCAAGAGATGAGATGTATGCTGATCTTGTTAAAGAAGCTGGTCAAGAATTTAGAAAGACAGCACAGTTATTTAGAAAAGAGGAAGAAGATATACAAAAAAGATTTAAATTAATCGAGGAAAAAGTAGGAACACCAGCTGCTTTATACGCAAGTTATAATGGTCTTACAGCTTCTGATGCTGGAATGAACTTAGTATTTAACGCACCTAAAGATTTTTTAAATAAACTTGAAGATTTTGATTTTCAAGGTTACGGCTTTAACACAGCTAAAACTTCAAGAGCTATGGACTTTAAAAAACAACAGAAAGATTCTATAGATTTAATAACTAAAAATCAAGGGTCTGGTCCAGTAGCAGAATTAATGTTTAAGGATCTAAAATCTATGGACACAGGTACAGAAGTTGCTAGACCTGAATTAGATTTACCTAAAATGAGTAAATTTGGTGGGGGAGATAGCACATACGATATTAAAAAATATGGAACGGAGAGAAGAGAGTTTGATACTGATTTTAGAACTACTTTTAGAAATCCTGTAAGTGGTGCTCCAGAAATTAATGTTGGTCCATCAGATCCTAGATATGAGTTACAACAATTTTTAAAAGAAGGTTATACAGATTCTTACAAAGGCGGTGAGTTTCAATATATGTTAAATAAATACATAGATACTCAATTTAAAAATCAAGGTATAACTGGATATCCTACAGGTTTTACTGAAACTGCAGAAGCTAAAACTACTGAGGTTGCTACAGAAGATACTAAAACTTTCCCTGGTTCTAAAAAATTATTTAAAGCACCAGATACTAGTCAGATAGGTGCTAAAGAAGATACTAATATTAATTTAAAAAGTAAAAGACCTATAGAAGGTGGTGGATTTGGATCAGCAGCAACTGTAATTAATGACTTAAGAGATATTATAGCTAGAATAAGTGATAGTCCATCATTATCAGATGATGATAAAAATAGTAGAATAGATACAGCGAGAGCAAGAGCTAAAGAAAGAATTGAGGCAATGGGGTTAGACTCCGACAATTTTAATTTATAATTATGGCTGAGAACTTATTTAAAGATCTCTTACCTCAAGAGGAGAGAGATTTTGAAAATCAACCTAAAACTAATAATGTATTTAATGATCTCTTGCCTGAAGCAGAGAGAAATGTACCTATAAATAATGAATTTAAATTATCAGATACACCTGATAATAAATATGAATTAAAAGAAAAAGGTTTGTTTGATGATTTATTACCTGAAGAGGAACAAGATAAATCTCTTACAAAATTATACACAGATCCTGATACTGAGTTTGGTATTGGTGATGCTTTTGTATTAGGTCTTACAGATACTGTTCGTGGAGTTACACAGTTTGCTGGTGGTGAAAAAGTATTCTTTATGGAAGATGATTTAAAAACACAGCAAGCTAAATTAAATGCAGCGTTACAAGGTGAAGGTGGTGGATTAATAGCTGCAGCATATTTTGGTGGTGCAATATTAGATCCTGCTACTTGGTTAATACCTGTGTTAAGAGGTAAGACACTATATAAAATGGCTGCATCTGGAGGTGTAGCTGGAGGTTTAGCAGGTGCACTAGGTTATGTAGATGAAAATAGTATATTTGATGAAAGATATAAACAAGCAGCTGCTGGTGCTGTAGGTGGTGCTATTTTATCTCCAGCAATAGGTAAAACTTTAGAGCTTGCAAAAATTAGAAAAGTTACAAAAGCTCTAGAAGAGCAAAAGTTTTCTGATGAAGCTATGGAAGAATTACCAGATAAACTAAAACAAGTTATAGCTGGGCCTGGAGAAGAAGATATATTTATAGGCACACAAAAAGCATTAAAGAAAAGTAGAAGAAAAGGAAAAGTAAAAGGTAGAGGCAAGACTGATTTAATAGTTAGAAAAAATATTAAATTTAAAGAAGTTGAAACAGTTGATGGTAGACCTAAATCACTTTTACCAAATAAAGATACTAATAAAAATTTTATACTAAGAGGCCCTAGAGAATTTTTTAAAACTGTATTAGGTTCTTATGTAAAGCCAGTTACAGATCCTATAGTTAAAGGTGTAGAAAAAACAAAAGGTGCTTACACAAAAAAAGCACAAAAAATTTACGATGATTATTTTTCAGTAGGACCTAAGTCTGGTGAATTTGGTACAGGTGCAGCAGGTGCACTATATGGATTTGCTTTACCAACAGATGAAAAGATATTTGGAATAGATGTTCCAGAGAGTGATGGTGGTATAACTGAAAGAATGTCTAGAGCTGCCCTTGGTTTTATGATGGGGTATGGAGGTGTAAAATTAGCTAAAAAAACACAAGTTCCTGACTTTATAAAAGAAGGTAGAGCTGCAAAACTAGGCACAGATGATGTAGAGCAAGACCTAAGTGTAGCTAGTTATTTAGCTAAACTATTTGTTGATGGCTACAAAGTTCCTAAAGTTGTAAAAGAATTAGAAACAAAAGATTTAGAAGGTTTAAGAAATAAAATTGAATTAGAATTTTTTAGAATATATCAGAGAGCAAACCAGCTAAGTACTGATGAAAGAAAAGTATTATATAATTTATTAGAAGGTGATATTAAATTTAATATAGTTCCAAAAGATTTAGCTAAGATAGCTAAACAAGCAAGAACACAAATTACTAGAATAACACAAATGTATGTTGATGCAGGTTTAATTACAGAAGAAACTGCATTAAGAAATATACAAAGATATATCAAAAGATCTTATGGTGGTAAAGAACTATCAAAGATTGGATCTGAATTAAGAGCTAGAGGTGTGCTTGAAACTATAACACCTAATGACTGGATTAAATCATTTAGTAAAACTAAAGCATTTAAAATAGATGATACAGGTAAACTTGTTCCCTTACAAGAACATAAAGGTTGGGAATTATTTGGAAATGTACAAGTTAAAAAATTTGAAGAGCCAATAAAAGCTACTGAAAGTTCAGTAAAAGATTTGATAAAAGCTGGTAAAGGAGATGAACCTTTATTAAATGCTAGATGGGAATATACTAAACAAGAACGTCTTGGTATGTCTGAAATAGAAGATGGTGCATTTGCTATTATGGAGACAGGTAGATTGATGGCACAAACTTTACCAAGATATAAATTTTATGCTGATATAGCATCACAAACTTTTACTAAAACTGCTCCAACATCTGAGGAAATAGCTAAACTTGATTTGGTTCAAGTTCCTAACTCTACCAGAACAGGCACTATACAAAAAACTTATGGTGCATTAGCAAATAAATATTTACCAAGAGAAGTATACGAAAATATTTTTCAAATAAATGAAATAGCAGTAGGGCCTAAGAAACCTATATACAAAGCATACAGAGCATTAAACCAAATTTGGAAAGCTAGTAAAACTGCGTGGAATCCCACTGTCCATGTTAATAATATGGTTAGTAATCTAGTATTGCTAGATTTAGTAGATGGTAGTGCAAACTTATTACCAGCCGCAGTAAAAGCATTTACAGATCAAAATGCAGGTAAGTCTGTTAAGATATTAGAAGAAGCAGGTAATCTTGGAGTATTTGCAAATAATGTTGTAAAAAGAGAATTAGATGTTTTAGACCCATCTAAACTACAGCCAGCTTATTATAAGATAGACCCAAAGAAAAATGTATTTGATAATGCAGTAGGTGTTTCTGATTTTATATATAAAGATTTAATTTTAAAAAATAAATTTGGATTACAAAAACTATCTGATTACTATGCATTAGAGGATTCTATATTTAGACTTGCTCTATATATGGATAGAAGAAAAAAAGGATATAGTAAAGTCCAAGCAGCACAAGATGCTAGAAAATCTTTTATTGATTATAATATTCAAGCACCAGGTATAAATGCATTAAGAGCATTACCTACACCTTTTTTAGCTTACACATATAGGGTTATACCTATACTTGCAGAAACAGCTGTAGTTAGACCTTGGAAGTTTGCTAAGTATGCAGCACTAGGTTACATGTTAAATAATCTAGGTGAGATACTAGGTGAAGGTGCACCAGAAGCAGAAAGAGCTGCAATGACCGAACAACAAAAAGGTAAGATAGGTGGACTACCATTCTTACCTCATAAAAATATTAAACTACCTACTAAAGATGCATCTACATATATTAATGTAACTAGATTTGTACCAGGTGGAGATATATTTGATTTAAATTCTGGAACAATACCTTTACTTCCACAACCTCTACAGGCTAATTTTGGTATAGCAGGAGAAGTTTTATTTCCTATGCTAGGTTTTGATCTATTTAGAGGAGACAAAATAAAAGGTCAAGGTATATCAGAGTTTGATGATTTTTCTATTAGAGCAAAATTTGCAGCAAAAAGATTAGTACCTAACTTTCCTTTTGTTCCATTTTCATACTCTACTGAAAGAATAGAAAAAGCTAGAAAAGATACCTCACCACTACGAAGAAATGAAACTGAATTAATGGCTTTCTTTAATACTCTTGGTTTTAAAATTGAAAAAACAAATCTATCAAGATTAAAAACTATTAAAGGTATAGAATTTAGAAAAAGAGTTAAAGGCATAGAAGATCAAATGAGAGCTGTGTATAATAATTATTCTAGAGGATCAATTAATTTAGAAAAAAGAAACAATAAGTTAGCTGAATTAGATGAAAAATATAGAAAACTAAGTAATAAATTTAGCGAAGATATGGGAGTACCAGTGGATTATCAAAAAGGTGCAAAACTTAGTGAAGTAATTCCTAGAATAACTGGTGCTATTACACAACAAACAGAAGAATTATTTGGTAAAAATTAATTTAATATTAATAATATTTATACTTATGACAATACAAGCACAAACAGAAAAATTAATTAATACAAAAGTACCTATGAAAAAACCTTTAATGGTTTATAATAATCCAGGCAATATAGAAGTAGGACAAAAATTTGCAGGTGAAATTGGTAGCTATGCAAACGGCAGGTTTGCAGAATTTGATTCACCTGAAATGGGTATGAGAGCTTTAGCAATGGATTTAAGTTCTAAAATAAATGATTACGATGGTAATGTTTTTAAAATGCTAGAAAAATATGCACCACAAAATGAAAATAAAACTGTAAGATATTCAAATTTTGTAACTAATGAATTGGGTAAAGACAAAGTGACATTTGAAGATATGCCACAATTAATGAGTGCTATAATAAAATTTGAAAATACAGATAAAACTAAAAATTATTATTTAAATGATCCTAAAAAAATGCAAACAGCTTTAGCTTTAGCATTTAATGAAGATGGATCAAAGAGACAGCTTGATAGTAATTTAACATTTGAACAAGCTAAAAAATTAGCAGGATTAGAATAATGGCTAAACAACCCAAAACAACCAATGAACATATCATATCATTATATGGTTATATCACGGGGTTGAAGAGGGAAGTCAGTACAATAAAAAATAATCATCTAAAGCATATGCATGAGGATATAGATAAATTACACGGAAAGATAGACAGAGTATTATATACTATACTTGGTGGTCTTGGAGCAACAATACTAACATTAATAGGTTTATTTAATTAATAGGAGTAAACATGATAGAAGAAATAAAAAACAAAGTAAAAGAGTTATGGGAAAAACACTACCACTGCGTCATTAGTGCAGTTGCAGGTTTTGTCCTAGGTGCTATAATATTATAATATACATCTAAATGTCAAACCCTGAATATCAGGAAATTATTCAAGAGTACAAAGAGCAAGTTAGAATCCTCAAGCAAGAGGTGGCTGAGTTGCAGGATGCTGGTAAGTCTAAAGATAGTGCCAACAAACGTACTCTGCAAAAACTAGAGCATGTTACACAAGATCTAGATGATGCAAAGAAAAAAATAAAAGAACTAGAAAAACCTAATCAACCAAATACAAAGGAGTAATAATGCCATTTGAAATGATTACAATGCTAGGATCCACTGTACTTGGTGGGGTGATGAGTATCTGGTCACAAAGCATTAAAGCAAAACAAGCAGAACAAAAGATGCTTTTACAAAGAGCAGACGTACAGCAAAAAGGTTTTAAAGAAGCAAGAGAATATGAGAACGTAGGTTTTCAATGGACTAGAAGAATTATAGCTTTAATTGCTGTTTTTGCAATAGTCTTACTACCAAAATTAATGCCACTAGTATCCCCAGATGTTAGTGTAATAGTAGGATACTTAGAATTTAAACCTGGATTTTTATTCTTACCAGAAAAAGAAATAATGAAATGGGTAACGCTATCATCAAATAGTTTAGTCATTACACCATTAGATACTAACTTAGTTGCAGCCATTATTGGCTTATACTTTGGTGGATCTTTAGTTAAAAAATAAAAACTGTATGAGGTATAATGATGAATTATTACTTCACAGGAACACTAATAATAATGCTAGTATTAATGGCATTGTTCTTAGAACCAGGATATAGATGAAATTTACTTTAGCATTTTTACTTTGCTCTTATGTAGCAGAGACATGTCTACCCCCGCATATATGGGAAACAAAATTTGATAGTGAGTATGATTGCTTAATAAAAGGGTACGAACAGTCATTATTAAAAATACAAGAAATAGGGCCATATGATATAAATACACATCGTATGTATATTAAATTTGGTTGCTATGAAGAGAATGAACAATTAAAATTATGAAAAACCCTATAACATTAGTACTACTATTACTATTATTATCTGGATGTATGACAGTTGCAGCATTATCAGGATCAACTCAGACTAATACGTCTGGGTCTAATACTGCTATTGAAGGTGGTTACACATCTAGTGCTACTACAACATACCAATCTGGGTCTAGTTCTAATAGTACTACAACAAACAACTCAACATCTAACACAAAATCTGCACCACCTAGTGCAGGTGCACCATCGTACAATAGTATGACACAAGATGTTTGTGCTGTAGGAATGTCAATGGGTATTCAAACATTTGGTATTGGTATTAGTGGTGGAAAACATGCTGTAGATAAGAATTGTGAAAGATTAAAACTCGCTAGAATACTTAATGATTTTGGTATGAAAGTTGCAGCAGTAGCTATACTATGTCAAGATGAAAGAGTATTTGAGTCTATGATTCAAGCAGGCACACCTTGTCCTATAGATGGTAAGATAGGTAAAGATGCACAAGCATTATGGTCTAAGTATGACCACGAAAGACCAGATTATGATACATATGTAAAACGTATGGAAGATAGAAAAAAAGCTGATGAAGAAGCACAAGCACAGATTACAGCAGATTTAGACGCTATGGATAAAGCACAAGAGATAGCTGATAAAAAAATAGAAAATGCTAAGAAAATGAAAGAGTGGAAACATCCTAGATGATAGATAAATATATAATAAAATTTTGTGTTTTTTTAGATACCTATACTGCCTGGATAGATAATTTATTTGTATCTAAAAAGAAAAAGAAAAAATGAAGAATAAGCCACTCAACATATCGGAATCCGCTGCCGTGCAGATGCCGATGAAGACAGTTGCTAGTTTGATTTTACTAGTCGCAGCTGGCGTATTTGCTTATACAGAGCTGACAGCAAGGTTAGTATCCCTAGAAACATCAAGAGAATTATTTGAAAATGATTTACTTAAAAAATCAGAGCAAGTCCCCGTGGATCAAGAGCAACATTTTTTATTGGAAGATCTTTATAAGTCCGTAGAGAAAATGGAACAGACTCAAGAGATGAATATGACTAACAAAGTTAATATAGAATTTTTAAGAGATCAACTAGATAAAGCACTAAGTGATATTGAAGATTTAAAAGATAAGGTAAGAGCAAACGGCAACGGAGCACATTAATGCCAGAGTTAATTATAGCCCTACTTATGATTATTAATGGGGAGATCAAGGAACATAGAATACAAGAATCTATGTCCAA
>Ga0098046_1000659_pt1 | contig 12320 bp, 20 predicted proteins | sample 11BtaG_FD_77067 | JGI IMG/M metagenome (GOLD analysis project Ga0098046, IMG submission 77067) | Marine viral communities from the Subarctic Pacific Ocean - 11B_ETSP_OMZ_AT15265_CsCl metaG | ecosystem: Environmental > Aquatic > Marine > Oceanic | place: Pacific Ocean | collected 2015-01-16
CCTGTCAATGAATCCTTCCTCTAATAACTTCTTATGTTCTCTATAGACAGGATACTGATTAGAATAGTTCAACATCCAATCCATCCTGTGGCATACATCGATAACATCAGGTAACTTGTAAAAGGTATGTTCATCTTCTGACTCAGACTCTACTATAGCACAGGCGAGGAAGATATAAATAGTTCTTGGAGCAAAGTCATTGTCTAAAGATTTAAGGTACTTGTTAACGGCTTTATGATGGCTGAATAACTCTACTAATTTCTTGGCTACTTTCATTGTGTGTTGGTTTGTTCGGCTAATGTATTATTTTGTTTTATGAGTTGGGCAAAGATTTACATCTCAGCATTACTCCGTTTAAATAAAGAGGAGGAAATTTTTACAAAACAGGTTTCAATCTGCTACAAAAAATAAGATTTCCCTTCTATATTGAAACTGATGGTAACTTTTCTGTTGTAATATGTTACCGAGGTAGAGCGTAACGTATTGATAGTCAGTGTATGTGGACTGATTAGTCATATTCCTGATAGGACTTTTCAAAAACCAAAATGCCATTTCTTGGGGTACTCGGTTGCCAATTTCTGTTTCTCTTTTGGTCGGTCGAGGTGTCATATATAGTGTGAACATCACCCTCCCATCTACAACAAAAATTTTTTTATACTCCTGAGCAATTTTAAGCCATGTACAATACATTTTAAATAGTGCCTGGACATAGTATATATGTCTTAAATTTGCCATACCTTAAATCGTTTAAAACAATTGGGGACCAAAAACTGATCTTACCGAAGGAAGACCTCTTGACTAACTATATAGTCTGATATAAAAACTATATAAGACTGTATAGATTAAGTTCGATTCCCATTACGTTCTATACTTTAGTTTAACAAAAAGGCATCTCGGAAATATATAATATATTGGTTTAATATAATATACTAGTATACTATATATATTATATATAATACTAGTATAATATATACTATGCAAATAAATCGCTAGCCAAATTGGCTATCAGAATACATGACCGCTAGACAAAATGGCTAACGGTTAATAACAAGGTTAATAAGTCAGTCATTGAACAATAGTAAAGAGGCATCATTATTTATAAATTAGGGTTATGCAAATGATTGGACAAACGGTAGTAGTTAGAGTTGATAAAAAATATCAAGATGAAATTGATATAGGTAATGGCAAAACTATTTACTTAGACGTTTCATTTACACCTGAACAACATGTTACAATAAAGGGAGAGGTCGTGGCGATCCCTAACAATAAATGGTGTAGAACAACTGACGGAACCTCTGTTAGAAACGATCTATATGTTGGAGACCTGGTATACTTTAATTATTTAACTGTAGATCCTACCAACCTAATAGAAGGTGAAGAAAACTTGTACACTGTAGATTTAGAAATGATTTTCTGTTTTGTGAGAGATGGAAGAATTACTGCTACCGCTAATCATGCGCTAATTAAACCAAGAGAGAATATAGAGAAGAAAGGTAGTATATATCTTTCCACCCCAAAATTAAGTAAGAACATGGGTTATGTGGAGTATCTAAGTACCCCCAAAAAAAATTTCGAAAAAACAGGATTGTTGCCAGGAGATGAAGTCTGGTTTCATGAGATGTACGCTTTTGAAAATGAAATAGAAGATAAGAAGTATTATGTAATGCATCAGACGGTGATCGAGGGGAAAATCTATTCAGATGGAGGGACCGTTTAAAATACCTGATTGTATATTTGAACATGCGAAACTATATGTAGACACACGAGTGATGGCTAATAGAGACCACTATAAAAAACTTTATTGGAAATCTAGATCATACCAATACAAACACCCCATACTATTTGATGAACCTGTAGACAATAATTTCTACACAGACTTTAAAGGAATCTTAGCGGAACTTATAGTTAGGCATAACTTTGATTTAAAAGGGGTGAACTATTTAACAAGTGCATTTGTAAAAGAAAAAGGAGTATCAGATCCAGACTTGACAGTCAACGATAAAAGAATAGATGTAAAAGGTTGTGAAAGATCATTAAAGGTTAACTCGTTTACCATACACAAATTAGATGTGGACTATATACTATTTGTATTATTTTTAAAGAATCATCACTATGTCTTATTGAACTTTAAGAAAGAGGATATATTAAGTTGGCCCCAAATTACGGTGAATGAAAGAAACAAGTATTACGAATATAAAGTAGATAAAAGACAATGGCGCTATCAAACATCGGAAGAATGTCAAGAAACCTAGAAGTAATAAAACAAATAACAGACAGAATCATCGAATTGAAAAAACGTAAAATGTCTGCTGAGTTAAAATTGGAGATACAAAAACTCCAGCAAGTACTTAATGATATTTAAAATAAAAATAAATCCAGTAGATAACAATGAGACTTCTTACGAAGAAGACTTTAATACTACTTGTATACACTGGACAATGAATCAATATGCTAGAAATAGAAAGCCATTCACATGGGAATTAATTGATTATGAAGAAACACACTAAAGTTTACTTAGAACATTTTAATTTAGATAAATCAGATTGGATTGGTTGTGAGGTTTGCAACAATACTGCTGTAGATATACACCATATAAATGCGAGAGGCATGGGAGGTTCTGAACAAAAAGATGATGTGATTAATTTAATGGCGTTATGTAGAGAGTGTCACAATTATTTTGGAGACAAAAAGAAATTTAAAAAAATGTTATTTATGATGCATGTAATTAAAATGGATGATCATGAAAAACTAAATGTTTTCTACTAAATCTTCTATTTTATTTACTATCATAATTTTTAAACCATAAGTATCTGGTGAGTTAGCAGCATCTATATTAGATAATACATCTAATAGTAACTCTATTTTTCTCATATTAATAACATCGTTTGTGTTACTGTCGGTCAATATTAATGGCTCTGGCATATTTATTAATTTTAATTTTTTATTTTCCTATTTTTTTCATTGCTATTTTATGTGCTTCTGAAAACGACTTACCATTTCTCATTGCACCTACCATATATTTCATATGTGCTATACTATGATGTTCTTTGTGTTTATTCATAGTAGACTTTTGTCTAGTAGATAAACCATCCATGTTTATTTTTTTTATTTTTTTTACAGGCATTACTTACGTTTAGTTCTTTTTATTTTTCTAATAATAGCAAAGTCACCTTTATCTAACTTACCATTTTTATTTTTGTCTAACTTTCTTTGTTTACCAATTAATTTAGCCATTTCTTCTAATTTTACGAATTGATTGAACTCTATCTGGTTTTTTCCCAGCGTTCCTTTTCTTTCTTTTTTGTCTTTTTATTTTTCTTAGTTCTGATTTTGAAAGTTCACTTACAGTAACTGGTGTTTTAGAACTAACTCTAACAGAAGGTCTACAGTACTTGCCAGTTTTAGAGACACTACCTCCTTCACCACACTTACCTCCAGTCTGTGTGTTGACCCATTTTTCTTTGAACCATCTTCTTAATCCTCCTTGATATGCCATTATCTCCAACCGCCTCCTTTAGACTTATACCATTTAGAAGCCCAAGCATTAGCATATGCTGATGGGTATACATCAAACTTTTGTCTTGCTAGTGATTTAGCCCTAGACCATAATGATGAATTAGTTGGTTTAGGTTTCTTTACTTTTTTAATACTTTTTGCCATAAGAAGAAACTTTTTTCTTTTTTTTCTTAACTTTTACTTTTTTGATAGATGGATATTTTGCCATAATTTTATTTTTTTGCGGTTTTTATTTCTAACTAAAGATACTATTCCAATTACAATACCCACTAAAGATTTAATATCTAATTGTACTTTATTATTAATTGTTTTTTTTGTTGACAACCTTTAATTCTATCCTAGATATATCTTTATTTTTACTATCAACTCTAGGTTTGCTAGAAGTATTGTTATTGTTATTGCTGTTGTTATTATTGTTGTTAGGTCTTACATAAATGTTTTGATTGTAATTTTGATAAGGTCTATAGTTCCAATCATTATAATACGGTCTATAATTATTACCATAGTTTATTATTTTATAAACTACGTTTGGTCTTATCATATTAATAGGAAGTCTTAAAGTATCACCTTGTTCTGTAACTGCTAAAACATGTGTTATTAAAATTTTAGGCTGTTTTTCTGTAACAGCACAACCTGTAAGTAATAAGAAAATTAAAATATATTTTTTCATTTTTTATTATCAAATTTATGATCTACCCATTTTTTATAATAGTAACCTCCACCTAATAGAATTATTGCAATCGCTCCGTCTATCCAATTACCTAAGTGTTTATAACCTTCTTGTTGCCACAGTTCTAATAAGGAATCCATTATTAAAAACTTATTTGTGTTTATTTACAACTGCTTGTATTTCTTCATAACCAATTGTTGCCTTCATTGAAAGCCCTGCTTGATATCTATAAACAACTTTACCGTTGATTGTTATAAAAATAGCAGGAACAGATTTGATTCCTTTTTTAAAATGTGCTGGTTGATCTTCTAAGAATCCATAAACATATTTACAGTTTCTTAAATTTTTTAAGTTTTTTATTGAGTTCCTTTCATTCCAGGTGGAATTAATTTGATATACAATTATTTTATTTTTTAAATCGTTAGATTCAATTGTATGTTTTTTTGAATTTGAGTTAAGTGGTAAGAAAAACAATAAAACAAATATCAAAAGATTTTTCATGACAGATTATTTATTTTTTATACTTAGTTCATATAACCTCTCCTCTATCATGTCTAACTTTTTACCGTTTTCCTCAACTTGTTTACCAGTATTCATTATCTGCTCTCTAATTAACTGATCTTTTAAATCATATTCTGATCTAGATACTTCTGGTTTAGGTAATTCTTTTGCTAAGGCTATATCAGACTTCAGTGTAAAAAAAACTGTACTTAAAGAAATTACAAATCCTATAATCAATGTAATTGTTTTTAGATCGAGTTTTACTTCTGTCGATTCACTAATCTTTTGTGTCATTTCTTTTTTTGTTTACAGTTACATGTAGCAACAGTCATTTCACCACATTCACAAGTGTTTTCTTCTTTTTTCATATTTACCATGTTTTACAAGCCCAATATCTTGCTTTCCATCTTGGTCCAGGATTAGAACAATTATGTCTAGCCCTAAAAGATTTTCTGCGTCCAGGAATATGTTTTTTAATTTTCATGTTAGGATCACCAAAATGAACTACAGTAATTTTACCGTTTGGCTTTCTAACATAAACCTTACTTTTTTTAGCAGGTCTCTCAGACTTCATAATCTTATTTAGAGTTACCTTTTTTCCCTGATATTCTGCCATGTCTTAATTTTGAGTAAATATAAGATGTGATGCAAAAAGTATACATAAAATTTAATACTCGATATCTGGTAGTAAAACTGAATTATAAATATTTATAATCATTCTTTTTAATTAGTATATTTTCGCTTAAAACAAACAACATGTCTTTAACTGATATCTTCAACAAAGAAGATTTTAATAAAATGATATTTAATCCTTTCAGTATCAAGGGTTCAATAAAAAAAAAGTATCCTAAATTAAAAATGTTTAAAACCTTTGACAGCGCTAATGATAGCATGATCAAATATGTTTTATACATGTATGATCAGAACACTCCATTGAAAGAACAATTTCCAGAATTAAAAATTAGAAAAGAGCAGGCTGCTGTATTATCTGGGTTTAGTTTAATAAAAGACAATGAAAAATTACACGATGTGTTTTTCTTTTTGTCAGACCAACTAGTAGATATGGTAGATGAGTTTCTAAGAAAACAAAATAATAGAATATGGTCTATGATTGTTTCTAATGAACAAACTTTTTTTGAATATCAAACTAAGTTATTGAGTCCAGTTGAGGGTGACCGAGATAAAGATATTTTACAGGCTTTACAAATAAAGTCTAAGATAATGGATGACTTAAATACAATAAATGACAGGTTGGATTCATACTACATGAAATTATATGGAGAAGACCAAGAGTTACTAAAAGTAATTAAGGCAGATAAAAGATTAACTCCAGAATTTATTGCTAATTTATGAAAGTAGATATACAAGGCGTAGAGTTTGAATTACCGCCTAAAGGAAAAGTATATAATTTAATTACAAAAAAAATAGAGAAGCGTCCTATTATAACTAGTTCTTCTAAAAAAGAAGATCAAGTTTGGATTAGGACTACGCTCCCTGAAGGTTATAACTATAAGAGAAAAGAAGAGTTAATAAGACAGGCGGAAGATAAAGATTATTTTGATGTAGAGTTAGAGAACTTTAGATCTCAAGAATGGGACAGAAGACTGAATGGAGTTTGGTTTATGAATAATGGTGTTGCTACCTACTTAACAGGTATGCATTACTTGTTTTTAAACTGGTGGAAGATTGATATAGGTTATCCAAGTTTCAGAAAAACAGATCAAGATTATTTTTATTTTTTACAAGCATGTGTTGACAATCCTAACTGCCTAGGAATGATAGAGTTAACTAAACGTAGACAAGGTAAAACTGTTAGAGCAGGAGTGTTTATGTATGATTTAATATCTCGGTCTAAAAATAAAAATGGAGGGATACAATCTAAAACAGCAATGGATGCAAAAAACAATGTATTCCAAAAAAACATAGTGGGTCCTTTTAAAAAATTACCAGATTTTTTTAGACCTGTATACGATCAATCAAAAGGGGTCACCCCAACATCAGAATTAAGATTTTATAGAACAACAAAAAGAGGAAGTAAGTCTTTAGAGGACTTAGGTAAACCAGAACTAGAAAGTCAAATCGATTGGAAGAGTTCAGACAAATATGCATATGATGGAACAAAATTACACAGATACCTTGGTGACGAGGTTGGAAAAACTATGGAAGTGGATGTCTGGGAAAGGCACAATGTTGTTAGATTCTGTTCAGAGTTGGATGGTGAATACATTGGAAAATTACTTTATACAACCACTGTTGAAGAAATGGAATCAGGCGGTGAGTCTTTTAAAAGATTATGGGACGCAAGCGATCAAGAAAGTAAAAATATACATGGCAGGACCGCCAGTGGGTTATATAGATTTTTTACACCTTCTTACAAAACCCTTTTCTTTGACAAGTACGGTATCGCTGATGAAGATCGTGCTAAACAATATTATTTGGATGACCGTAAATCTCTTGCTGGTGATGACAGGGCCTTGTCTAATATTATTCGCAGGAATCCGTTCACTATACAAGAAGCATTTAGAATAGATGGTGAGCGTTCTTTGTTTAATTCTATGAAGTTAAATGATAGGATTGATAGATTATCATGGGTTGATAATGCATATACTAGAGGAAACTTTGAATGGGTTGGAGATAGGGATACAGGCTATGTAGATTTTAAACCTATGGCTAATGGAAGATTTAAAGTAGCATATATATTTGATAATAAAGACGATGCAAATAGAGTAATAAAAAGATCAAATAATGTTTATCCAACAAGAAAAGTTGAGTATGTTATGGGTTGTGACCCTTACGATCATGATAGTACTGTAGACCAAAGAAGATCAGATGGTGCATTCTATGTATATCAAAAGCAGAATCCAATAGCAAATTTTTACGATAGTTCATTTATTGTTCAATACATTTACCGACCAAGTACAGCACGACAATTTTATGAAGATGTATTGAAGTGTTGTCATTATTATTCTTGTCAAGTTTTATTCGAGGATAATAAAATAGGAATTAAAAATTATTTTGAAGACAGAGGTTACGCTAGTTTTTTGATGTATCTACCTGGGGCTAATAAACCTGGAATGAGTGGATCTGTAAAAACACATCAACAAATAGCAGAGGTGACAGAGGATTATATAGAAACTAATATAGATAAAGTATATTTTAAAAGCCTGCTAAAAGATTGGTTAGAATTTGATATATCTAAAACAACAAAGTTTGATGCTGCAATGGCTGCTGGTTATACGCTTATTGCAGATAAGAATATTTTATATAAAAATGAAATGGCTAAAAACAAAACTATAGATGCCAAAAATTTATTTAAGAAATATAGAGTAAGATGATTATACAGAACAATAAGTCAGCCTACCCTAACCATCTGATAGATCCATCTGAAAAGAATTTATCATGGTGTTTAGCGTATGCCAAAGCAGCGTGGACTGACTATAACAACCACAACACACAATCTTTTCATAACAATAGAGGTAATTACGTTAGGATAAAAGACTACGCCCAAGGATCACAATCAATAAATAAATATAAAAGTTTACTTAATGTAAGTGAAAATGAAAATGAAACTTGGCTTGCTATTGATTGGTCTGTAATTCCTATTGTTCCAAAATTTAGAAGAATTGCTTTAGGTAAACTTAGCAAAACAGAATATAATATTTCTGCTACTCCAATAGATTCTTTAGCCCAATCAGAAACAGAACAATATTATTCTAAGACTAAGGCTAAAATGGATTTAAGAAATGTTGCCAAAGAAACTATTCCTGGTATAGAAACATTTAGTCCTCTAAAACAAGAAGCAAACGAACCTGATAATGACGAAGAACTAGACTTACATATGGCTTACACATATAAGCATAATGCGTCTATAGAAATGGAACAAGGAATAAATTTAGTTTTCCAAACTAATCAAATGGCTGAACAAAGAAAAGGTGTTTTAGAAGATTTGTTTGATTATGGAGTTTCTGGATATAAAGAATATATAGATAGTAATGGTGCTGTAAAAATCAGAAAGGTAAATCCTTCTAACTTATTAGTCAGTCATTGTAATAAAAGAGATTTTTCTGATAAAGTGCATGTAGGTGAGGTAACTGAAATGTCTATATCTGATTTAAAACAAAGAGCAGGAGAACAGTTTAGCGAAAAAGAATATCAAGATATTGCTGAAAAGTATTCAGGATCTAAAGGAAGTGCAAAAATGTATCCTTCTAATAGAGGTCATTTCAAAGAATACGATGACTCTAAGGTTAAAGTACTAGAGTTAGAGTTTTTCTCAGTAAACCAAATGGTTCACGAATCAAGAGTAGATAGAAGAGGAAATAAAAAATTTGGCAGAGCAAAGTACTACGATTCTAACAAGAAGAAAAATAAATTTGTTAGATCCAGTTTTAAGGTAGTTTACAAAATATCTTGGATTATAGATTCTGATTATTGTTTTAATTATGGTTTATGCTCTGATATGAAAAGAGTTAAATCAAATTTAATGGATACTGATTTATCTTTTCATCTATTTTCTCCAGATTTTTATAATATGAAACCATTAGGAATAATGGAACAACTTATACCAATAGCGGATCAAATTCAAATCTCATGGTATAGACTTCAAAACACAATCAATCAAGCAAGACCAAAAGGTATTATGATTGAGTTGGGTGCTTTAGAAGATATTCCATTAGGTGCAGGAGGTAATCAAATGAAACCAATGGATGTTCTAGATTTATTTAATAAAACAGGAACATTAGTTTATAGGCGTAATGATGCTGGTGGAAGACCAACAAATTATAGACCTATAGAAGAATTAGAAAATGGTCTAGGAAGAGATGCTGTAAGTTATTATCAAATCATTCAAAACAATATTGAAATGATTAGACAAATAACAGGTCTAAATGAATTTACGGATGGTTCAACACCAGACGCAAGAAGTTTAACAACTACTGCAAAACTTGCTGCTCAAGCAACATCAAACGCTTTAGCACATTTAGAGCAAGGCGAAAGACATTTATTAGAAAAAGTTGCTGCCGCTACAATTGTAAGGTTGCAAGATTCTATAAAGAAAAAACCAATTGAAGGATATGTTAGATCTTTAGGAAATAAATCAATGAAGTTTTTTAAGATGTCTCCAACAGTTTCTAAATATGAATTTGGGGTAGCCATTGAAGACAGACCAAGTGATGAGCAAAGAGCAAGACTAATGCAAATATTACAGGCAAGTGTTGCACAAGGTCAAGTAGATTTTGAAGATGCTGTTTTTATAGAAAATATAAACAACATTAAACAAGCACAACAAGTTCTCGCATACAGAATAAAAAAGAAAAGAGAAGAGGCTGAAGAGAGGTCAATGAAGCAACAACAAATGAATGGTCAAATTCAGCAACAGGCTGCACAGTCTGCTGAACAAGCAAAGCAACAAACCATACAAATGGAGTTTCAAATGAAGGCAGAAATGGAAAAACTAAAACATCAGTTAGATTTAGAAATACAAAAAGCAAAACACGAGCATGAATTGCAGATAGAGGAGTTGAAGGCAGGAACAAAGTTAGAAGCCTCGGCATATGACAACTTACCTACAAAAGAAGCAGGTATGCAAATGATGCAAGAAGAATTGCCTCAAACAAGTCAACCTGCTGTAGGATCATAAATTTTACAAACATTTATTATAACTAATTATAAGTTTACATAACCAACAAAACATAGACATGGATGATTTTAAAGACTTTGACCTTAGTCAATTAAAAAAGGTCGATGAATCAGGAGAAACAACACCTGTATTCGAAGAAAAACCTGTTGAAGAAACAGAGGTAGAGAATACCCCTAAAGAAGAAACAGAGGTAAAAGAAAATAACACTGAGGAAGTTGTAGAGGAAACTCAAGAACAACCAGACGAGGTGGATAAAGAAGTTGAAACTGTTTCGGAAGAAACAGAACAACCTGTAGATAATACTGAAGAATCACAAGAAGACGATTCTCGTGACAAATTAGTAGAGTCTATAGATAATGCTGTTAAAGATTTGACAGGAGGTACTTCTAGTACCATAGAAGAATTATTTGAAGAATACAAGAGCCTGAGAGATTCAGAAAAAACATCCTTCAAAGATGACTTCATAAAAGATGCTGTTGAATTTTATAACAAAACGGGGTCATTGACTCCATATTTAGAGGCTACGTCATTGAACTTTGAAGAGATGACTGACGAAAAGATTATGAGACATAATTTAAAAAGTCAGAATCCAACTCTATCAGACAGGGCAATTGAAAGATTATATCTTAGAGATATAATTAATAAGTACTCTCTAGATGCCGATAGGTTTGATGAGGATGAAGTTGAACTAGGTAAGGAACTGTTAAAAGCAGATGCCGATAAACTTAGAAAGACGCTTGTTGACGAACAAAAAAACTTCATACAACCTGAAAGTAAGCCAGAGGATAATAGTGAGGCTGAGGCACAACAAACAGCATTTATTGAAAGCGTGAACACTAATAATGTTACAAGAGATCTTTTAGAGAATAAAAGAATCCTTGTAGATTATAATGATCAATCTTTTTCTTATGAAATAGAAAACCCAGAGCAATTGAAAGATATGGCACTGGATTCGACTAAGTTTTTTGCTTTATTTCAAGATGAAAAAGGTACTATAGATTTCGATAAATGGTATAAAGTTGCTTCATACGCACTAGATCCAGAAACTTACGACCAGTCTTTGATATCGCATGGTGTTGGTTTGGGACAAGAAAAGGTTGTTAAAGATCTTAAAAACCCATCTAAGGTTACTAAGAGTAGCCCACAGTATAAAGAACCAGCGACTGCGGTTGAGGGTATAATCGGTGAGATTATGCGAGGAGGCAATAATGTTAAAATAATTAAGTAAAACCTTTTAAATAAATAAAAATTATGTCAGTAAGTGCGGAATATATAAGTTCGTTATCCTTCCTAAATCATTCATTTGTACAAGGAAGAGAAATACTTTCATCTGTATTAGATATACAGAATGAAGAAGAATCATTCTTAGACGTAATGCAGGCTCTTGGTAAAATGAAACCAACTAGTCAGCCTGTATACCACGCCTTTGTAAATGAGGCATTGTATTCAAACAATGTTATAACTATCGGATCAACTGGTGGTTCTGGAACAGGAACACAATCAGGAATCGATATTGCTGCTTCAACAGGAGCAGGAAATGCAAGACCAGGAGACTTAGCAATGGGTGCGTCTGGAAATATCTACCAAGTAAAAGCAATTTCACAGGCTGGTAACACAGTAACTCTAGTACCAGTTGATGGTGCAGGTGTTGCTACAGACTACGATGCTGCATCTACTCTAGTAGTATTTTCTAATGCTCAAGGTGAAGGATCAGGATCTCCAAGTGCTATCAAGTATGGAATGACTAAGCAAGAAAATGGAGTGCAAATCTTTAAAAACTCTTACAGAATTTCTGACGTTGCAAAAGCAACTAAAGTAACTGTTGAGTATAAAGGTAAGCCTTACTTCATGTACAAAGGAGCATACGAAGCGTTACAAAGATTTAGAGGAGATATCTCTAACTCATTAATGTTTGGTAAAAAATCTCCATTTGGATTTGCTGGAATTACTTCTGGTTCATTAAGTGATGCTGCTGGAAATGCAGTACAGACTACA
>Ga0098046_1000661_pt1 | contig 12302 bp, 7 predicted proteins | sample 11BtaG_FD_77067 | JGI IMG/M metagenome (GOLD analysis project Ga0098046, IMG submission 77067) | Marine viral communities from the Subarctic Pacific Ocean - 11B_ETSP_OMZ_AT15265_CsCl metaG | ecosystem: Environmental > Aquatic > Marine > Oceanic | place: Pacific Ocean | collected 2015-01-16
ACCAGTGTAATCATCAATTTCTATATTGTCAGACGACCCAAAACGAATGATTGTTCTATCAGTGTCACTACTTCCACCAGCCAGTATCATCTGAGCAGAGCCTAGATTTCCACGTTTAACCCAACAGCTAAGTGTCCAAGTCTTTCTGTTACCATCCGAAGCTGGTGTGCGGCTTAGATATGCGCTGTCGTTGTCATTGAACCGCAAAGACTGCTCGATGGGAAAGCCGTAGAACTCCCCACCAGCGGAATACATCCATTGCTCTGAACCAACAATACTCATCTAAGCAAACGCCAGTTGTGGCGCACCCAGTAAAATTCTGCCTGATGCAACTACGACATATGGCACAATATCTGTTGTGCTTGCCGCGCTTGAAAGAGTAAGACCAGCCGCACCAGCCGTTTCATAGTCAGTGCCAAGGCTGACAGTTCTGGCCCCTGTCGCATCCTGTATGAATGTGATGAATCCAGACTGACCTACCTGTTCTGTTGTTGGATTGTCTAGCGTAACATTGCCTGTTAGCGTTAATACAAAGTTCTGGTTAGTGCTAAAGTCTAGCGTGACGTTACCAGTGTTTGCTGTGTCTGTGTCAGTTGAGCCAATAGCCGCACCAGTCAGTGTACCGCCAGTTAACGTCAGCTTTGCGTCTAACTGTGTCTGTATTGCGCTAGTAACTCCATCAGTATAGTTCAGTTCTGCCGTGCTTGCAGTGATGCCATCAAGAACATTTAACTCTGTTGCAGTTGCGCTAATGCCGAGGTTTGCAATAGCCGTTGCCGCATTAGCAACATCAGATAAGTTATTAGCAGATGTCAGCAAGCCAGCCGCAGACACTGCCGCAACTTGCCAAGCTGAACCGTTGTAGACTTTTAACTCATTACTGCTTGTGTTGAAGTACAAGTCACCAGCCGTTAACGCATCACCGTCATTGTCTACAGTCGGGTCGCTAGACTTTGCGCCAAGGTAAGTGTCATCAAAGTTGTCTGCCGCAAGTTCGGCCGCTGTTTGTGCCGCTTCTGCGGCAGTCTTAGCAGTTGCGGCCGCACTAGCATTACTAGCCGCATTTTGTATTGCGGATAAATTAGCTGTTACATTAGCTAAATTTGTTGTTTGTCCAGCAACAGTTGTTACATTAGATGCAATGCCAGCAACAGTAGTGACATTACTTTTTATAGCGGCAAGACCAGATATCGCATCTGTTGCAGTTGTGCCATCTTCAATATCAGCTAGTGTTGCAATATCAGCAGATGCCGCAGATACAGTTTGCACATCAGTAATAGAAGGACCAGCTTCAACGGCACCAGTGCTTGCATTAAAAGCGAGGGTTTTGCCTTTGCGTGTATCAACATCTGGAAGAACAAGAGATACAGCAGTGTCATAATCTGTAAGTTGTAATGAACGATTTGCTTTATCAGACAAGTCAGCGGCAATAGCCGTTAATCTATCAAGTTCTGTATTTAAAGAATTAATCTGGAATGCACCCGATGCCGGAAAGTCAGTTGTTCTCTCTAAGGCAATGTCTCGCGTTATAACAACAGTGCTACCACCAGTAACACCAGTAACGCTAATGGATACAGAGCCAGTAGAGCCACTGCCACCCGATACGGTATAATCGGCCGTAAGGGTTTTGAGTGTACCATCAACATATACATTAAGATCAGCGGCATCAAAAAACTCAAAGTTAACAGTAAAAGATGTCTGTGTTGCGCCTTGCGCCACAGCGTATGATACTCTTGGTGTGTTATCTGCAATGTTTATAGTCATATCTATACATACCCTAAAATGAATTAATTTTCAATTAATACCTTCCTTCAATGGCTCTACCCAAACCATTGATCTCATCCTTTAAGAACCACAGCCGCATATATGGCATCTGTTTCATAAAGTCAGCGAAGCCTTCTCCATAGTTTCCAGTAACAAATTCTTTAACCGCTCTACCTGTATCTACACCCCAGCTAGGACCAGCACCAGCGATTGCAGTTACTGCATCTACATAGTTTTGCTCTTGTGGAAACTTAGGATTAACAATGCCCATACCTATGTCAGGACCGCCTAATGCCATAGATGTATTCATTGCTGTATAAAATAAATCAGAATATAAAGCCGCAATGCCAGAAGCATCAAACGATCTAGCAATCTTATCAGCAAAAGTCATTTTCTCCATTTGCCAATCCTTATATTTCAATTCCATAGCCATATAACCCAAGCCCATAGAAGAAAGAATAACCGCTAATCTATTTCTTACTTGGCCTTGTGCAAGTGCGGCAGTGACTTTGTTTGCGGCCGCAAATGAATAAGACATAAATTGAAAGGGTAGCCCAAGTAACCCGTTTTCAATTCTTGCATATCCACGAAACTTTAAGTCTTCAGTCATGCCAAAGTTTTTTGCTATATGGATTGGAATATAAAATACGCCATCAACAGCAATTGGCTTATCTGCTGGAGTCCCCATAAGAATAGTGTTCATAATTCCACTATTCATACTTGATCGAAATGTATTTAAGATATCTTCATCTGCGCCATTTTCTAACCATTTGCTTGTATTTGGCAGATATAAATCGTTTTCTGTTTTTTGTATTGTGCCGTTGTCAACTAGCTTTTTAATTTTTGAAGCTTTTTTAGCATCAATGTTATATCGAGCAAGATACGTTACTTCCATGTCAGTCGCTGTATTGTTAACTACTTTCATAGAATAATCTACAATAGTGTGACCTCTAGCTATTGCATCAAACTTTTTGAATATGTTTGTGGCTGGAGCAAGCATATTAGCAATATGAAACTTACTTACCATTCCAGAAACAAAACCAGTATTAAATACATTATTTTGCAAATACTCAGTATGACGCATATGAGCATCACCTTGCAATATCTCTAATATCTCACCAGCTTGCCTACCTTCTTTAGATGATAACCTAACCCTACTATCACTCATAACACCAAACAAAGCCTTAAACACAGTACCCATTTCGTGTTCCATTAATATCTTTGCCATGTCAGGTAATGTAGAAAAGCCAGCAGAACCTAAGTAATTAAGCTGTGCCGCATTCTTTAACATTGTAGCTATGTTCTGATCCCAGCTATCTGGATTGCGCAATACTGTACCGGCAACTCTATCATATAAGTGGCGCGTATCCTTACGATAAGCGTTTCTCTCTGCCATAGATAATCCGGCATCAAACAACTCTTCATCTACGTCATCCATAACCTCATCAATGTTTCTATTAAATTTGTTATGAAACTCATACACAGGTGCTGTTCTGTTAGTATAGTTACGCATAACAGCAACAGGATTTGTTTGAATAAAATCTACAACTAAAGCATTGGGAATGTCTAACTCCCTATGACGTAAATGCTTAGATTTACCACGCCCATAATAAACTAGCGTTTCATCACCAGCATCTTTTTTGCCAGTAATTGTGTCAATAGTATCCTTAACCCTAGCATTAATAGCATCTGTGTTTGAGCTTAAGGTCTTTGTCTCGTATGTTTTTGTGCGCGGATTGTACTGAACAATGTCAAGATTATTTTGATACCAGTTAAATAAGATTCTAGCAAACTGATCTTTGTTAGCTTCTATTTTTTGCACGTTCCAGTAACGAGGATTAAAAACCTCTTCGTTTGCAGGGAGAAACTTTGTGTCTTTAATGTAAACAAGCTCAATCTCCAACTCATCAAGCTGGTCTTGTAATTGTTTCAACCTTTGTTGTTTATATTCTATTTTTAGCTGACCACCTTTGTTTTTAAGTAAATTGTCTAATTCTTTTGATACTTTAGTTATTTGATTATTTTTATATTCAATTCTTCTCTCTAAGCTTCTTGTGCTACCAAGCAAACCAGTTTGCTCTAGACGTTTAGACCATGTTTCGTAAAAGTTATCTATTAATGCCATAGCCTCAGACTCAGCTTCAGTCTTAGGCTTTTCACCCTTAATACGCTTTATATTTACTTCTTCAATCCATTCTTCATATGTTTTAATTTTTTTGCCACTAAAATATCTTTGTGTTTTTTGTGCGCGAGATCGAATACTAAGGTCGGGAAAGACCTCATTACCTAACTTATATTCTTTTTGATATGATTGTCGCAACGCATCGTGAACCATAACCCATTCACCATGTCTAGTTTGAGACATTTGATATGTGCTTGGCCCCATTGCAAGTCCGTGCTTGTGCAAATTAAGAACAATGCCTGAGTCACCAGCTATTTCTAACAATGTTCTTTTTGCATTATCCGTAATCTTTTTGTTTTGCAACTGACGCTTCATTGGCGTTGTTACAAATTTATAAAACCAAGAATCAACCCACGCATTACTAGCAATGTTATACATTCCTTTACCCATAACATCGTCATGTCTTTTGCGTATTGTGCTTTCATTCTCAAACAATCTTAATTGTTCTTCATGTTCAGCTATTTTTTTCTTAGATGTTTCAATTCCATTTATTAATTTTTGTCGCTCAGTTGCATTTTTTGGGACATCTGGAAGTTCATCCAAAGAATTTTGCAATGCGGCCTGTAGTTTTTTTTGTCCATCAATAGAGTTAGGCAATCCCTTTAAATGAGCATCAATAGAGATTTGATCAAGCTGTGATAAAGGTCTGCCAGTAGTAGGGTCTGGTCTAAATCTGTTTATTATAGGCTCAAATCCAAGATTAAATTCACCTAGTGCTTCTTTTGTTTTAATAAAAGCAGATGCACGTCTTGCCGCTGGTATCTTTACCAAGCCGCCAATAATTGCACCGCCAGCCATAGCAGAAGAAATATTCATAATAGGTTCAAATGGACTAGCAAGCGGATCAAATGGCTGTCTTAATGTTTCTTGACCAGCTTGCAATGCCCCAACAGATGCTCCAGTTCTAAGCATTGATCTGCCTATACTCACACTAGGGCCGCCAAAAGGTAGGGCTACAATATTAATAGGATCAAATAACCCAGCACCAAAATTAGCAAGCATTGATGACTCATACATTATCGATCTTCGTCTAATGTTTGCATCAATAGCCGCAACCCTCATGTCAAAATCTTCTTTATTTGGGGAAAGAATTAACTCAGGAAACTGCTCATAGCCTTCAATATGGTCCATAGGATTAAAGCTATTATCAACGGCTTGGTCTACTGTAAATCTTCTAGTAAGGAAATCAGTAATTGGAGCATATTGATATCCAAGATTAGCAGAGACAGTTTGCCCAAAAGTAGGCGTATCTTGCACCAAAGTTTTTGGTGTAAAGATAGCATCTCTTCTTTGAAAAAGGTCAATGGACAATGTTTTATTCCTACTTAAATTTCATTTGATTAATAAGCATTCCAGCAGTCAGTGGCGTTAACAAATCATCTGGTGATTTGTTTGCAAGCATCCGCAAGTAATTTGCCAGTTCTAAATTTTTTATTTGCAAATCTTTTTCTAACTTATCTTGTTCTGCAAAGGTAATTTCATCAAGATCAGAATACATAAATGCCATCATTTCTGGCACTTCAGATACAATGCCATCACGTTTTTCCTGTTCATTTGGTTGTCTTGTATATGTGTATGGCTCGTATTCGCCTTTTTCATTTTTTATAACACCAATGTACAATGTATTTTCAGTCATACCATTAATCTTAGATGTTGGGTCTATTTGTGTAGAATATCCATATGGACTATTCGGTATTGGCATTAAGTAAACTCTTTGTCTGTCGCCAATAGATTTAGAAACATCGCTAGATGGCGGTGCAACTGCTACACCACCAACGCTGAAAGCAAAATTGTGCCTGTTACCATCTGCAAAATGATCTTCAACAGTTCCAATGTAAGCTGGAATATTATTATCGTTCAAATAAGTATTTAAATTTGTAACAAATAAAGCCTTAGATTTTGCACTAGAACCTATTCTTTTATTTTCTAAGGAATATGCCGTTCTACTTGCAGTAGGGTTCATTGGGTCTACAATAATCCCATCAACAGGTTTGTAATAATTATCATAATAAGTTTCGATAGCATTAAATATAACGCTTGGGTCGCCATTTGCGGCTACATTATAATTAATATATGGGGCAAACTTATCTTTTATGCTTTGTTGAATAAGAGGATCATCAACTCCAGCGTTTATTAAACCAGCCAATATAATTACATTATCTATTTGATCATTACTTAACTTTGAAAGGTTTGGAATTTTTTTCGCTCCCAACACCTCAAATTGATTATTTACAAGAGGTTGAAATCTAGAAACCTTTTTATTCTTAACACCTTCTGGATCAGTAGCAATTTGTCTTACGTTAGCTAAAGCTATAGGCAAATAACTATTCCCATTAAAATCAAGAGCAGAGTTTACTGATTCATATAAAGAATATTCTTCTGCTGTTAATGAATTTTTTAAAATGTTTAATGGCTTGCCTAATGAATCTGTTTGAAGATCAAGCTGGCGCATTGTGTTAAAAATATTTGATTGAACCTCTATAGGATATTCATTTGAAAACGAAGATAAAAAAGCACTTTTTAATTCCTTGCTAACAATTTTACTTGTCATCATTTGCTTAGTTATTTCTTCAGTAACCGGAATACCATTTGGATTAATAAATATATTTCCCATTGTTGACACATAATCACCATTCTTATCTTGTGTAACAGAATTTGGAAAAGCATTTTCTATCGCTTGAGCCGTGACTATATTGTCAAATTGTTCATCGGCATCATTTCCTGTGTATATGCCTTGCATTACTTGCATTCTAATATTTTTATTTTTTACATCTACAGCAGATTGAGCGTGAGACTCTATTGTGCTTTTAGATTTGTCTAATAAATAACCTAAAGCTAATCTTGCATCTTCGCCAGCAAACTCCATATATTCTTTGACTGAATTGCGTAGATGGTCAGGTAACATATCAATGTTATTAAGATTGCCGCCAGTAGAAGCCCATTGAGTTATTGCATTAGATTCTTCAATGCTAAAAAAGGTAGTGCTATTTTCTACAACTTCTCCATTGGTAGGATTTGTAAAGGTAGTTGGCGATCCACTTAAAGCAACAGCATCTGCCGCATCTAGTAACAAGATGCTTCTATATGCAGATATTCTTTGTTGTTTTTTAGTAGGGGTTTCATCTAAATTATTAACCCCAGCAGAATACTCATTCATTAAGTTATTCATTGTAGTTAATGTATCTGAAAAATTATCGGAGGTAATACTTTCAGAAAGCAATGCCCTGCTTGTTTCTACAAACTCAGGTCCTGTTTCATTATCAAATTGTATTATTTCTGCTTCGTTTTGTTTTCTTTTGATTTCAGCCTCTTCAGCCTGAGCATCTCTTTCTCTATCACGAATAGCTGGCATTGATTGATTCATAACTGCTTGTAGTTTTTCTTGAACAAAAGGAAATAGCTTTTGCTTAGACTTGCCATCCTCAATAACTAATTCACCATTTTTATCTAAGACAGTGTCATTGCCATTAATTGTCAGCTCAAAGAAAGGTTCTAATAAAGCTCTATACTTTGGAGATAGTTTATCAAGATTATTGCCATTGCTTAAAATAACAGCCATTGCAATATGGGCTTCTTCTTCTGTATTAGTTGTTGATGCAATCTCTGCTAACGTGGCTTGCATAACATCGGTTATAGCCGCCACTGTATTATTTTGAGTAATCTCTAATATTTCTGACTCACTGCTTAAAAGATAAGCATCATTAGCAAGTCTACTATTAGCATCTAATATGCCCTGTATCTGTTCAAATGTATTAGCTATATCTTCTTTATTTTCTGGCGAATCAAAAGAATCTGATGTAAAGTCTAAGCTAGAAAAAAGTCCAGTAGCACTATTAGCATTATTGTTAACAATGCTGACAGTAGCGTTCATAGAGTCTATTTGATCTCTTTTTATTTTTTTAACCAAGAAGTTTGATTCGTATGACGCAACAAGAGATGAACCTAAAGACTTAGTTAAAGTACTAAACCTTGGATCAACTTTTTCTAGAATAACATTAACATCTTCTTCTAAAGATGTTGAAAACTTAGCATAACCATCTCTGTCATTTTCATATCTAGCAAAATTTACTTTTGCAGAGTTGTTTATTTCATCTTCTAAGCTTGCAACATATCGTGCTTCTATTAACTCTTGATACGCATTTGCGGCCGCAGTACCAAATGTAGATGGTGGCTTTAATGCTTCAACTTGACCAGTTTCTGGATTTAAAGACTTAAAGCTAGATTGCCTTACAGTTCTTGCTAGGTCCTGTCCCTTTTCTTTAGCTTGCTCAACAAGGGTGTCATAAGACCCTTTGATCAAGGAATCAGCTAACTCGCCTATGCCAGATGTAACACCAAAAGAATCAGCACCAGCACGAACAACGCCTACTGGTTGAGTAAAATAACTTCTTTTCTCTCTTATAACTGGCATTTACTCACCATCCATATCTGATTTGTACACTTGATACCTAAATAAACCACTGGCAACAGCACTACCAGCACCAAGCAATGCTCCAGTAAAAGCGTTCTTTTCTGCCATGCGAGACATCTGAACTTCAGTTTTTAATTTGCCTATAGTCTGAGCATGTTGCGTTTGCAATCTATCAGTATCTTGAGCGGCAAGCTCTCTGTTCTTTTGCTGGAAAGCCTTAAAAGATCGATCGCTAGGATCACGGCCTAATTTACTAAAGGCATATGCTCGGTTAATTTTTTCATTGGCCAACAACTGTTCATTGCGATCATTCATACGCTCAAGTGTAGCAAGTTTGTTTTGCTCCATTTGAATTTTAAGTTGTTGTTGATCAAACCGAGCTTGTGATTTTGCCGCCCCGCCTTTTCGCAGTGTGCTAAAAACGCTTAGACCAGTACCAAACGCTTGAATCATCCCTGGATTTGCCAATAAAAACTGAAACATTAGAATGATACCTCTGCAATAATACCATTAACTTGCATCTTTAATGGTGCTGTTTGTGTAATCTTAACGCTTGGATCACGCGAATAACCTAATAGCCTAAACTCTTTCTTGCCAGTAACAGCTGTTCTGTCTTCACTTAGATCATCACCAACCTGACGTATAATAAGCTTTTTGTCATTAACGGATATAGACATAGTGTCAAACAAATCAACAATCACCTTTGTTAATGATCGAGGTTCACCAGTTAGAGGACCTGACGCTAGCTGTGCATCAATAGGCAAAGACTCAGCCTCAACATCAAATGCGTATCCTATCTCTGCCGCAGTTATTTCTTCAACAGCAGATACATCAACATTGCCAGAAGCAACAGTAAACTCGCCAAGATAGTCTGTACCATCAACGACCTTAACTACCGCGCCATTTTCAAAGTGCGATGATACGTCAAAGACTCCGGCACTACCTGTGAAGTTATCTGAGAAGTCCATGTTTAGATTTGATTGAAACTCCATTAAAACAAACTTATTTGTTCCAGCACCAGTATCATACTGCCCCACAACAAACACTCTATCATCTACAGTACAAATAGAATGAAATTTACCACTGGTAGTAAACTGTGACCAACCAGCTCTTTTCTCCGCTCTATTAGAAATAAATGTAGCTATAGTCCCATCATCATTTACAACAAATAGATAAGATTCTGGTCTATTAATAGCACCGCGCAAGATGGTCATTTGCTTTGGATTTACTATAAGATGCGCTGATAAATTACTAATCCCATTAGACACATAAGCATTCTCAGCATCGGAAAAGATAAACTCTCTTATGACAGAGCCAGTCTTCTGCACAAACAAAGTAGCACCATCTAAGACTAAAGGCTTTACAAAGTCTGCACCAAATGGAGTTTGTCTTCTTATCTGTGCATTAGTAGGAGTAATAGGCTTGTCGCTAAATGCAGGAATATACATCTCTGATGTGCTAGTAAATATCTGCAAGTCACGATTAGACACAATATGCCTAATAGTATTTATCTCACCAATACTAGCAGTAAGGTCTAAAGCATCGCTATCTCCAGCATCGCCAATGTCAAAGTTAAAATAAAACGCTGTTTGACTAGCCCAGATGCCGTCAGGCTGGGCTATTGTGCCAGCAAGCCACAATCTGTTCTCGTGAAACGCAATGGCCGCTGGGAAGCCTCTCAGGCCCGAATAGGACTGTTCTTGCCATTCTGTAGTAGGAGCATGACTAACAATCTTTGGCGCACCACCACCAACAACAGAATCATTAGCAGTTCCACCAGCCGTAAATGTAAATACATTTTCGTCTATAACTTCTACAACAGTTCTTGTACCATTAATTTGATTTGCTGATATACCACCAACACTGCCAGCTTCACTAATATCAAATGAATCGCCTACAGAATATCCATGCAATGCAAATGTTAAATAAACAGTTGCTGAACCATCAACAGTCTCTAGCGCATCAGTATCCAAGTGTACAAGCAATTCATTTCTAACATTGCCAGTTGCTTGCGTTGCTGACTGAACAGAAGTTATTACAATTTCATTTTTGTGGTATCTAAGAGTTACGCCAACATGCTTTGAATCTGCGTAATTCCCACCACTTTGAGTTCCTGTTGTATCAAAGTATGCAGAGCTTGTGGTTACAGTAACACCATTTCCCGAAGATGCAGATGGGTCTAGTGTCATAGATGCTGGATGAAATGAATAGTATGGTTGATTAATCCCAAAGCCATCAACAGACTCATCAAATGTCATTGTCTGTACTTCAAATGCAGTTAAGCTAGTACGAACAAGTTTTCTAACCATAAACGTCTGATGTGCAATAAACATATTGTCACCAGCTTGAGCAAATGTAAGTTCTTTTAATATTGTGTCAGCAAATGGCAAAGCGGCACTATCTACATCTTGTGTAATAGTTGCAGTTAAAGAAACAACGCCAGTGCTAGGGTCAATAATAAAAACCCTAATCTTTGCATTCTCAAGTGAAACAATGTATCTCTCATCATCAGAAAAAATAAAAGGCACAAGTCTGTGCTGAAAGGTCTTTGATGAATCTACTGTTGTGTCAAACTCATAGATTCGCTCGGTGCCATATCTTTTTAAAAGACCACCTTCATTTCTAAGAAAGAAGTTCTCAACCTTCTTAGCGGCCGCTTTGTATATGTTTGTATCAGTTCTTGAAAGAAGCGATGGGCTAATCTCTCCAAACTGAAAATTAGTCAGAGGAACACTTACCCTAGCCATTAACTACGCCTTTCAGCAATAAACCTTGATGTTACTAGCTTGCGAGATGTTTGCTGTTGGCCATCTAAGTTTCTAGCCTTTGCCATAGTTATCTGAGCCTGATCTGCCATAATCCCAGCAAGATTTGAGTTTCTTGCAATAGAAGTAGCAAAAACAATAGATAAAGAATAAACAACAGCAATAGTAAAGTAAGAAGGCCAAGTGTCTTCTTCAGCCCTAAATGTATAATCAGCAACTAAAGTATCGTTATCAGAAGTATCAGAATAAACTTTATTGCCATATGTCTGATATTCTATTGGCAAGTCTTGCACAGTTACTGCATGAAGCATAAGCATATCACTTGGTAGCTGATATGCCTTTTCATAACGCCCTGTTGGAGCATCGCTTAATCTATTTAACACTGCTTGATTTGTTGCAAAACGCCAGCGTGTATTAACAAGAGATGCCCTTGCAATATCTTCGTACATGTTAACAGCAACGAGTGCTTCAGTATTGCCGTCTTCAAATGAGGTAATAGGTTCAGCACCAATAAGAATTAATGCTCTGCTACATATATCAATAGGTGAATTTGCAGTGGTGCTAGTTAGAGCCATGAGAGTCGAGGGGGCTTTCACCCCCTCTCCCTAATTTAGTCGCTATCAGTGACTGTGATTGCAGTGCCATCAGCAATATCTACAACGCTTCCAGTATTTGAAAGCACTACAGAAATGCCAAGTGTAGGTGCATTGTTATCGTATACGAAAACAACATCGCCAACATTCATCATGCCAGCCGCGTCATTAAAGTACCCTGATGCACGAACAACAGACAAAGCATCAACAGAGGAGTAGAACCACACATTGTAGCCCCCACCACCACTCATACGAGTTAGTCCAGATGAACCATAAGCCATAGTCTATCCCTCCTAGTTGTTGTCGAGAACTTCATAGATACCGTTGTCATCAATAACAACAGAACCCATTGACATCATCGAAGTTGCAAGATGTGAGACACGTTCCGCAACATAGTTAAGTTCAGTAGACACATCTGCGCCAATACCAAGACCAACAGAAGTTGTGTGGTAAGCCATATTCTTACCAGCAGTAACCGCTGAAGTTGAGAAAATCTTGAAGCCAAGAAATTCTTTCATGGTCATGCCGCCAGCATACGGAAGATTCTGTTCGCCAACAAAGTCGCTAGAAGCAAACTCTGTAATAGC
>Ga0098046_1000663_pt1 | contig 12263 bp, 22 predicted proteins | sample 11BtaG_FD_77067 | JGI IMG/M metagenome (GOLD analysis project Ga0098046, IMG submission 77067) | Marine viral communities from the Subarctic Pacific Ocean - 11B_ETSP_OMZ_AT15265_CsCl metaG | ecosystem: Environmental > Aquatic > Marine > Oceanic | place: Pacific Ocean | collected 2015-01-16
AAAAAAATAAATAAAAAAAGAAATGGCAAAATTAAGAAGAAAAGTAATTATCACGACAGTACGTTGGGAAGACACAGAAGAATTAACAGAGGACCAAGTTAAGAGATGGAAAAGTGAGGATGATGACCTACAAGAGGAAGTTCACGATGAGGTAGTGGATGATTTTGATTTGGTAAGAGATAAAGTATTAGAGGACACCGAGTGGCCTGAATTAATAGAAGAATAAAATAAATAAATAAAAAAAAATGGCAAACAATTTAAAAAGTTTCGTTGAGGTAAAAGGTAACGAAGAAGTGGTAAAGTTAATTGATTCGTTGATTGACAAAGTAAATGATAACGATAGTGACTCTCCTGTCACAGCATTTGCGACGGCATTTTATGATGATGTTGATTTGAGTGAAGACCGTGGTGTTATGAACAGTTGGTCATTAGATAATTTAGGTTCTAAGTGGACTACGTTATATGATGTAATAGATAGTGGGGTATTCTCAATCGAATCCGCTTGGTATCCACCAAAACAATTTTTCATTCACCTATACAACCTGTGTATTACATTAGATGAGAATGTTCAGATTGAAGTGACTTATGAAGATGAAACTTACAGTCCTATTGGTGCGATTGTGGTTAAAAAAGATAAAGATGGGACACCATGTATTTGGCTTGAGGAGGATGATGATATTGAAAATCCACTTGATGATATGGATTGGGATGATGAAAAATATGATGAAACATCTGAGGAGTTCTATGAAAATATATATGATGTACAACAATCATTATTGGCGACATGTATTGAAATAGTTGACAGTGATGGTGAACCAATAGAAGATTATAAAGTTTAAAAAAAGATAGTTTTAGTTTGTATAATACAATAAAAGTATTATCTTTGTTGAGTAATCATATAAAATATTGTAGACATGGTAAAAGAATTTAAAGATTTAGTATTTGAAAGACAAATTCATGGAGGATTAGGTTCCTCAACTAAAATTGGAGAACACAGACTAAGTGTACAATGTGGTAAGTTTGTTTACTGTAATCCTCGTGAGGACAAACCTTCAGAAAATATGTTTTCCTCATTCGAGGTGGCTGTCATCGATAGTGATGGTGACTTTGTAACGGAAAAATTCATAGACGATTCAGAAGAGGGTGGAGTTGCAGGTTGGGTAACAAGAGACACAATTAATCAAGTAATTAATCAATTAACAAATAAAAAATAAAAATCATGGGTAAAGAAGAAACAATTGCACCGGAGGTGAGAAGTAAAGTAGAAGAGTATGCATTCAAGAACTACAAAATGTTCAAAGGTAAAACACTCTTAATTAGTGAAAGAGAAAACTGTTTTTTAGTTTACTCGCATAAAGACGGTTCACCGTTAGTTTTAGGTAAGTCAATTTTAAACTAAATGGTAAATCGCACCATATTAAATGGGTATGAAAAGAGGGGGTCAATCCCCTCTTTTTTAGTTATAATTATTTAATTAAATATGGATTGATGAAAAATGAGTTAAATGATATTATAAATAAAGTTGGTTTGTACAATATATTTAAAACCGTTGGGGTTGAAAATATGGTTGAGGTTTTTGGTGAAGATTTTAAACCTACTAAAGATATGATGATTAGATTCTTAAAAGAAATGGTAAAAGAATATCCACATTCTTTCAGTTACGTTGTAAATAATGAGGTGGTAACTGTAACTAAAAATCATATTATTAAGTTCACCAATTTTGAAAATAATAAATTATTAAGTGAGACAAATTCACAAGATGTTGAATATGATTATTACGATGATGAGGTCGATGATTGTATTGTAGGTCTGTATGAAAATGTTTTAGATTATATGAATACAATTTAATTTATTTTTATATTTATATGTATGAAGTTAATTAGGGCAATAAAAAATACCGTAAGAGATAGTATCGTCGATGAGGGTAAAATACCTGATGGGGTTAAGAGACGGTTAAAGACTATGGACCCGAAAGAAGTTGTTCAGGAACTTAAATCACGCTCTTTAAATAGAATTAAAATCACCGAAACTTTTAAAAAAGTAAAAACTTCTTATAGTGATGTTGTTAAAGACATTTGTGATGATGTGGCTATGTTATATGTTCCCTATTATGATGAATATGATGAATATGTGAGAAACGATACTAATTGGGATGGTTCGGATGACGAGTATGATAAAATTGTTAAAATAATATCGCATCAATTATTTTTTGAGTACGGTGATGAGGTAATAGATTGGGTTAATAGAGAGATGAAAAAACGTTTGATGAGGAAAAATGTAAGGTCGTCTTATGAAATACCTGAACAAATGTCCCCTGAATTGGCACAAGATTTAGAAGCGATTCATAACATAAAGATAAATGAAATAATTAACGAGTCTAAAGGTATTAGTGAGCCGATTAGATATGTGGTTAGAGATATTACTGACATTATCAAAAGTGAAACACCCGGTGAATACTATCTACCGGAGGATACTACAGAAACTAATGAAATGGAATACGATTTTAAAAAAGATTTTCAAAAGTTTGGGATTAGTAGGTCCTACAATATACCATCATTTTCAATAGAACTGTTGTATAAGATTTCTGACGAAAAGGATATGGATGTGCCATATATGATTAATGGTGAACTTTCTGAGGGTGATACCATTTCTATTCTTATCATTATTAATCCTGAAGAATATCCTTCGTTAATGTATAATTTAGTTGCGGATATAAATGATATAGTCGCTCATGAAATAGAACATATATTTCAACAAAACAACATGAGACCTCAGGGAGAAATCTATGATGATGGTGAAGATAAAACTCAACCTAAAGATAAAGAATATTACAAACAACCTCACGAACTACCAGCTCAATTAAAAGGGTTTAAAAGAGTATCTAAACTTCGTAAACAACCAATTGAAAAAGTTATTAAGGATTGGTTTAATAGAAGTAAATACGCTCATCAATTAAGTGATGAAGACTCTTCTGAAGTTATTTCATATTTAGTTAACTATTACAATAATGAGTTTAAACCAAAAATGATGAAGGAGGGCAAAACACCATCTGATTATCTTAGAAGAAGAGTGGGTCATCTTATAACTGATAAAAGTTTTAATCGTTTAAAACGTTCATGTATAAACATGTTAGAACGTGTACGAAGAGCTCATCCGACAAATAAAGAAAAAGCTGTTATGACTGCTGTAAGATTAGCTATTGAAGAACAAAGTTATGAATGGTATAGAGAAAGTTTACATACCGATAGCTTTGGATTTAATGAAAAAATATTTGATGATATATATTCACTAATATGGGACATATATTCGAAGGATTTAATTGAATATATATTCACTAATATGGATTATGTAAGTGAATATATGGATTATGTAAGTGAGGATAATCCGGAAACAATAAAAGAGGGTGAACTACCGTCATCCGTTAGGAGGAGGATAAATATTTCTTCTGATTTTGGTGATAATATTTTAGATGAGATAAAGGTTGGGTCATTGAGAATGTTAATAGTATCTAAATTTGAAGAGATTATTAACAAGGGTTTTAAGTGGGCGGCTGAAGAAATGGTACCTTATGATGAGGATTATGATGAGGATTATGATGAGTATATAAAAGGAGTTGTTTTGTTATTAAAGGATAAATACGAGGATGATGTAATCGAATATGTTAAAAGGGTTATAGGTACATTTAATGGTCCTGATACACATAGTTATACATTTAAAAAACACTCTAAAATAGACGGAGGTAGTGGATTTTCAGAAACATTTAATACGTGGGATGATTTAATATTAAGGTTTGGATATTGGATGCCTTTAGAATGGGATGAGATTAAAAGAAAATTGGATGATAAGAATGAAGGACAGATATTAATTTCAAGTCCGGGGGAACCGGGTAATACCATGAACTATTACTTCAGTATACAGAAAAAACTTAAAAATTCTGACGAAATTTACTACAGAAGATGGTAGTAACTCCTTATAGTAACTTTACTATCTAATCACTAATAGTTATACTTTTTGGTGATTCTATTCACAACATATTATGAATGATATGCAAAAAAAATTATTATCGTTGGTTGAATCTAACGGATTATCTAAGACTTTCGTATTAATTGGGGGTAGTGACAATTTAATAGATATAATGGGTGAATCTATTAACCAATGTTTTAATAAGAATAACTTAATAGATTATATAATGGAGACTGTAAAAATGAGCGGTGAAGATGTAATAGATATTAATCCTCCAATACGTGAAATATTTCAAGACGGTACTCACTACGACATACATTCATTACACAGTCATTATGTAACAGATATAACGGAAGGAGTAAAAAATTATCCTATGACAGTTTTATCTTATCCTTATCATGAAGTGTCTAAGAATACATTAATAAAAATATTTAACAGTATACGTAAATTATAATAATCATGGAACCGGAAAAAGATATATTTGAGCAATGGAGACTTGAAAGGGAACAACTTTCATGGTACAAAAGGGTGTGGGGTGGTATATCATTACGTTGGAGTAATGATTGGAAATACATTCCTCAAAACATTAAAGAAGGTTTTAAGAACCTTAAGTATTGGTTACCTATCATTTGGAAAGACAGGAACTACGACCATTCATATATTTACAAAATATTACAACACAAGATAAAGGGTCAGTCTAAATATATAGGAGGTCGAGATATTCACACTAGAGCCAAGAGAGATGCTGAAATCATGATGACTTGTGTTCGTTTAATGCAAAAGGTTCAAGATGATTTTTATAGTTTGGAGTATTCAGATTATCATAAAACTAAAAATTGGTTTGAACCCTGTGAAGATAAAGAAGGTTTTTCTACGTGGGAAAGTAAGTTGTTAGGTGAAAACTTCGATGACTACTTTAAAAAGTATCCACTTATATATAAAAGAGTTTTAAATGGTGAAGGGTATTTTAAGACAAAGGGGATTGAAGATAAACAAACGATTGCGATGAACATTGCACATTTAAATCAAGATAGGTCACATAGATTACTCTTTAAATTAATGGAACAAAATATCGAAAGATGGTGGGATTAAATTAAAATTTGGTGGAGTCAGATATTTGTTGTATTTTTGTGTTGATGCTCTTTTCTAAGGTCACTATATAAATAAAAAAAACCCACCAATCGATGGGTTTTTGTGGTTTAAACCATTTGGAGAGTTACGTCTTTGAAACTATCCACTAACACTCCGTAAGCGGGGTCGGCCCATGTTTTAGAACCGATTGACTTCCAATGGTTGTGGTCAGCCATCTTAGGGAAAGTAGAGTGAATATCTCCCACAGTTAAACTCTCGATGATAGTCTTATCTACCATATAGAATTTACCACCTTTCATAGCCAAGATTGTTTGGTAGTTACCGTATTGGTTTTTTACTTCAAGGGTATGTAGTCTATTCTTTTCCCATCGAGTAGCAATTTGTGAAAGTTTACCTTTACCTTCAGAAATTGTAAGGAACCCGGCAACACATTTAGTGATTGCTCTGTACTCATATTCAGTTTCAGAATCGAATCCATTATCCTTAACCATGAATTTACACATTTTACCATTAACCAATTGCTCTACTGAAAATCCTTTACCCAGTACGTTGTCATACTCTCTAATATACATATCTTTCTGTTTTATGATGTTAAACCCTTATTGTTACACAAATATACGGCGGACTTAGATATAAAACAAATATTTGGTCATTTAATTTCAGCGGGGGTCAGGGGGAATTTAACGCCAGCCACCATACGAGAGATTCACATATATAAAATCGGGGGTCTAAACAATAATACTATATACATTATCCATACGTATTTTAAAAAATACAGTATACGTAATTACATATAAGATATAGATAAAGAACTATACTATACGTTAAAGAATATAACTTCAACTTTTACTAACTAAAAGATAATATAAAGTTAATATCCTTTTCAATAGGTTCTTGTTATTTATAACTAAACAATTAACAATGAACTTAATAGAGATACTATACTTCACAATATTCCTTTTACCTGTCATATACTTCATAGTGTATACCATAGTGAAAGACAGAAAAGAATACAAACAATTCCATAAGACTAAAAGATTATAGTAAGTAAAAATACTTAAGACTAAATCTACTCGTTCATAGTCCTACACTCCGTTCCGGAATTCACTCATAGTTTTATTCTTAACTATTTTATAGTATATGATATACAGTAATTTCCCCCACAATATAACAACCCCCTTTTTATGGTAGGTCACTTAAGAGACCTCACATATGAAACCCATATATGTATTCTTTTACTAAGGGAATTATCCATATGTTTCTCTATATAAGATACGAATAATATATATGTAATTCCCCTATATGAAGAAGAATATATGTATATATGTCAGTCTGTTTTTATAGGTGTATATTGGGGACGAAGTCCCACCTTCTCCCACCTAAAATAATGACTTAAATAGAGAGTATATAAGGGTTTATTTTTAGTAGGTCTTAGTGGTCATACACATAGATTTAGAAACCCATTTGTAGTCCATTTATATACCTCTTACGAGGAGTTGAAGTGGTACTCTAAGACACTAAAGTGTCCCACTCGCTACTATACCTTTACTACCCTAATACTCTGGGATATGTTAATACCTAATTAATCACCTCTACAGGTACCTACAGAAGGGTAAAAGTGGTCTTTACACTATAGTGGGCAACAATAATGGAACACAATTGTGGGAGAATGTGGGAAATAGTAGTAGTCTAAAGTGGGTGAAAAGGATTATCCCCATCGTGGTCCCTGACTGACATTCTGACAAATCCTAATAAATTAGTATAAAGTTATTAACAATTTTCCCTCTGACAGTGTGTCAGGGACAAGTTATAAAAAGTTATTAACAATTTTAATAGGGGCCAAAACTAATGTTTTATTTATTTTTTTGTTAATAAGTTTATTATTGGGTATGGAAAAGAAATATTTAGAAGGAATCGGAGTAAAGGTTAGGGGTGAGGACACCCATTTTGTTGTGGAGTACCATGATGAGGTATACAGTGGGGAATGTATATATGAGGTTGTAAATTTAAAGGGGAAGAATAAACCCATCAATCAGGTTGTGTATGTAATGGTTTCATCTGAGATGGGGGATATCATTTCCGGAATAAATGACAGACATCCTTTAAGTGAAAGTGATATGGTGGACCTCACCATGGAGATAAGGAATGATTCTCTAAATGAATTAAATTTATATGTTAGAGAGATAAGTAAGCCAATTGGGTCCCCAAGTTAGTATATGTATATTGTATAGTAAGTTCAGAAATATTTTAATGACCAATATACTCTTGGGGACCACTTCAATTTGGCTCCGATGGATAAAGAGGGTGAGGTCTATATGGAGATTCCCAAAATAAACCTCAAGGGGAGTTGGAACAAACTTTAGTCTATGAAGTTCACTTTCAAGTTCTCATCGTAGGTATGTCTAATTTTACCTACTCTAATATACTTTCTGTGAGTTGCATCAAAGTATGTTCCCCATTCATCCTGAATTAATTGTCTAACAGTTTTATTCATTCTAACAACAGACCTCCACCCGGACTTAATTGTGTATTGGGGTAATCCCTTAACGTAACGTCTACCGTATGTTAGATTTTTGGTTTCAACGTTCAATGTAAATTCCTCGGTCCAAGTATTATATGAAACCCCATAGATTCTGTAGGTACCATCAAGGTCATAATATCTCTCAACTAATTTACCCCCATGTTTGTTTTTACGAAGGTCCTTTCGGATGAGCTTCGCAATCTTTTGGTTAATCGTATATCTTGTGTCGTTATTCATATGGCTAATATACAACTAATAAATCAATCCACCAAATATAATGTTGGGGAAATAAAAAATTAAAATATGGTCACATTGTCATAGGTTTTATTTGGTGGAACCAAAAAATTGTTGTATCTTTGTGTTGACGCCTTGGTTTGTATTTTCCCCCACACAATGGGGCACCATAACAAAGATACGAAGAATAAATTTAATAACCTAATTAAATGGGGGGAAATATATAATATATAAGCAGGTTGGAGTCTACTCTTCCACCCCCGAATAAAAGGTCCGCCCATGTAGGGGTTCCCCCCAATCATAATACAAAGATACGAAAAACATTTGAATTAAAAAAATTGTTTATTAATTAATTTCGCCGTAACTTGCGTTGATGCCCCAAACAAAAGGGGGGACCAAACAATAGAGCACCATAACAAAGATACGAATAATATATTAAATAAAAAAATAATAATAGATTTATTTTTCCCCAAAACAAAGAAGGGAACAATGGGAATCAGAAATACCGTCAATACGACGGTACTCCTTACCACACCCATCACATACATGAACCTCATCCATAAGCTGATGGTAATACTTCTTACCCCTACCAACTCTAAGATTAAACCGGAGGTACATGATAATAAAAAATACCAATAGTATAATATACCACATAGTATAAAATTATTTCTTCTTTACCTTATCATATCCCCACATCACAAGTAGACCTATGATTATCGCCTTTATAATTCTCATATCAATTTAATTTATATTAGTTATACAATCCCCACCAACCAAAAATGATTCAGTCCCACACTCAAGAACTATATTGTGGTCCGACAATTCATTGTCACCAATTCCTACATACGTGAATACTGTCTCACCATTGTGAATGTAATCCATACCTACTACTAAATCATTTAACCCTATCATATCTTTATTATTTAATAACAAATATACAACTAATAAATCAATCCACCAAACATATTCATAACTAATTACAAATAAAAAAAAGTTATCAACTGACAATGTGACAATTGTTAATAACTAATCCCCATATAATTTGGATATGTGGAATATACATCAGGGAGGGGGATATTATTTAAATGACCTAAATACTCCCCTACCCCCCGGATATACCCCCCTATGGGGGCCCCCTCCCCCGTATCCCCCCTCCATATAGGGTTTCGGAGGGTCAAAAAGGGGGGATAATCCCTTTTGCAGTGTTTGTACAAAAAAATTCTAGAAAAAAATTTTAGGAAATTTTTGGGGAAAATGGACCCCTATACTATAATGGGACATTAATGGACGGGTGTAATGATTACCCTTGTTATATGTACGAGGGTAATTGTTACTCTATATGTAAAAATAAATTTTCAGAAAAATTTTAGGGATTAATGGGTATTTATGTATATGAATGTAAAGATACCTAAGGATAAGTTTGAGAATATAATTATTACGTATTTGGATAGGGATGTTGAACCTGATTATTCGTGGGGTCCTGAGTTACATGATTTCTACAGGGAGGATATTGATAAACATGGTTCGTATGACTTTATGGTAAATGACATAGCTTCTTATTCTTATTTTGGGAATGATAAACAACTTTTAATTGAACCTCATCTTTATGAAAGGTTAACTAATTTATTTGGGGAGTTATGGATTCCTATATTCAAGAGATGGTTTGAGTATAATTCAGGTCTTGAGGTAGATGATGTATTTATCCTTGGGGACGGGTTCCTAGTATAAACAGTGTTATAAGTCCCAACACTATAATGATGTTTATTAATGTATATACTCTTTCTTCTTTCATATTGATATTGTTATTTCTCTATTAAACCATCCTATAATAAATTCATAGTTACCATTGAGGAATCTATTGTGGGTTATTTTTATGTAGGGTATTAAGTATATTTGATATTCTACTTTATAGACTTGTATTTTCATCATATTTTTTTTTTCTTTCATATTAACACATTCCGTTTTCATAGTCAAAATCGTCCTTATATTCATTTAACTTATATTTTTTCTTTTTCCCCTCAATTCTATTGTTTATATATTCTTCATCGTATCGTTTTTCTACGATGTTTAACCATAACTTGACATCGGCAATTTCATCTTGTATCTCCAATGTAAATTCCTTCTTTGGTTTATTATAGTTCTGAAGTAATACTGTGGCCAATTCATTTAATTCTTCAATCAACTTTAGAGTTGTTCTATCTTTGGTCATCTTATATGGCATGGTTTCATTTATTTTAGTGGGGATAATTTTTCAATCTCCTTTAGTATCTCTTCAGCTTGGGAGTATTTCTCATCACTCTGTGTTCTGTTTATCTTTGACAGGTGGAATGCCTCATTCAATAGAGACCTGTATTGTTCTTCCAATTTTTCTAATTTACTTTTTCTTTTAAAGAATCCCCACATATTATTTTGTTTTTACTATATTAATTTTAAATAAACTCTCATACCACTGTTTTACATTGTGGTCACTAACATATTCATTAAACATCCCTTCAATTATATCCCCTTGTTCGCTTACAGTTGGGAACATCTTTAGGTAAGTCATTTGGAGTGCCTTATTGAACTCTTCAATTTCTTGAATTGTTCTTACAATCATAAGTTCGTTAATAACCTCATTTATAATATGGGGATTATCTTCATAGTCGTAATAAATATGTTTTTCTTTTTCCATTAATCTTTATTTTTGATTATTGATATATAATAATAATCCCCCGTTTGTTTGAAGGTGTTCATTAAGAATGTTCTAACATCTTCATCATCATATTTTTCAAGTAGTATATCTGCGTATCTGTGTTTTGCACTGTCCCACACATCTTCCCTTGTTATGTTCTCTATTAATAATTCTTTTTTTGATTTCATCTTTGTTTTGAATTTAATAGTTCTTCGATATGATTTGAAAAATCAACGTAACTTGTTTTTCCTCCAATGTTCCATGTAGTTAATTCATTGATTGTGTATTCAACATCATAAGTTTTCCAATCATATAATGTAAAGATATCTCCATTGAATTCAAATACCCATTCAAATTGAACTTTACCATCACCACTTTCTTGATTAAAAGTTGGTTGGCCAAAAGTCTTGATTAAATCTGAGTATTTTGTGTTGTGTAAATAACCTTTAAGTGAGATTCCAGATATTACGTCCAATGCGTATTCGGTATCTTGAAGTTTTTTTAAATAATTTTTCATGTTTTTAATTTGTTATACTATTGTATGACTTCTTAGACTACAAATATACGTTATTATTATTGTTAATACAAATCTTTATGCCAATAGGTGTACTATATTTTTGTTTATGTTTAATTCCCCCGTATAGTCGTTGAAGTTAACCCCATATCCATATACTCTACATCTTGACGATATTGATTTCTTTGACGTATTCTTTATTCCTAAGAATTCTGCCATTTGTTTTTGTGTGTCAAACCATTTGGTTGTGCTGATTGAAATCTCTATAGTGTGCATTTGTATATGTTTTTACTTGTTAGACTACAAATATACGTTATTATTATTGTTAATACAAATCTTTTGTACTAAAAATCCCGTTTTTTTTCCGGAACCGGAATCTCACTTCGTTCGTTGAAAAACCCCCCGCCCCCTTTTTTTGGTCGGTTTTGTCTCCGGAACCGAAATCTCACTCCGTTCGTGAAAAATCCCCCGCCCCTTTTTTGGTCTCATTAATTGGTTTACAATATATTTATATACATAAACAAAATATTAGTTACTAAATGCCAAATCCAATAAAATATAATAGTTCAACTGAAACTAACGCTTTAAATGTCGGTAACTTTTGGATAGGTACCGGAGATGTTGATAAGGGACCCACATCTGTTACAGGATACTATAACGGAATAACTCCACCTCCTGATGGTTATGCTATCTATGTACATAAAGCAAATCAAGGTCCTTCAATTCGAATTGCTTCTGATGATTCTGAATTGATTGAAATTACAAATGATATTGCACGTGCTTCATATACTACTATAACACAATGTTTTAATTACTTTGAAGGTCAAAATGATAAAATGGTGACCCACCAAACTATGAATTTTAGGATAACAGATGGATTGGTTTTAGATTTAGATGGTAATAACATTCCTTCATATCCTCATAATGGAACTACTTGGCACGATTTAAGTGAGGGTGGAAATAGTGGTACTTTAGTTAATGGTCCAATATTTAATTCAAATGGGTATTTTAATTTTGATGCGACCGATGATTATATTGATTTAGGTAATCAATCTTTAATAACAGATGATTTTTGCATTGATTTGTGGTATAAATTAAATGTGAACAAAGAACATTATATTTTTACAACCGGTTATAATAATGCTGGTAGTATATTAATTTTTTCTGATGGAATTTGGCTTAATTCTTCGGCTACAAATGGTAGAATGCCCGGGGCACCCGGTAGAACACTAAATGAATGGACTAATATAACTGTTGAAAGAACTAAC
>Ga0098046_1000664_pt1 | contig 12247 bp, 26 predicted proteins | sample 11BtaG_FD_77067 | JGI IMG/M metagenome (GOLD analysis project Ga0098046, IMG submission 77067) | Marine viral communities from the Subarctic Pacific Ocean - 11B_ETSP_OMZ_AT15265_CsCl metaG | ecosystem: Environmental > Aquatic > Marine > Oceanic | place: Pacific Ocean | collected 2015-01-16
AATAAAGTATCGTTTAAATATAAATCTAATGATTTTGCTTTATGGGTTAATGGATTTCAAGTTGAAACTGACACAAGCGGAAATACACCAGTTGGATTATCAGAATTAGCATTTGATAATAGTACTGGTAGTAACGATATCTTTGGAAACACTAGAGAACTACAATACTTTGATTCAGCATTAACAGACGCACAATTAGAAACACTAACAAGTTGGACATCATTACAAGAAATGATTACATCTCAATTATATACAAATTACTAATGGCACAAACACTAAAATTTGGAAATAAAGTATGGGCAGCTAAAGAAGAATCTGTACTGGCATACAACGACATCAATAACAATTATAAGCCTTTGCCTTTCTCTTTCTCAAGAGCAAGTATAGGAACAAGAGTAAACAAAGATGGTCTAATAGAAACAATGGGGCAAGATATAGCAAGAATAGACTATACAGATAGTGCTGATGGTGTTCTTTTGTTAGAGCCTAGTTCTACAAATTTAGCTACTTATTCAGAAGCGTTTGACAATGCATATTGGACAAAGAGTGGTTCATCAGTTGTAAGTGGTTTTACATCTCCAGATGGAACTGCTAATGCTTTCAAGTTGGTTGAAGGCACTACAAATTCAGACCATAGCATATATGCTACTTTTACAAGTTTACCAAGTGGAATTTATACAATTTCTGCTTATGTTAAAAAAGGAGAAAGACATAAGTGCGCATTAGCTGATAGAAACTCTGGGATATACGTTTCTTTTGATTTAAACAATATTACAGTAATTGAACAAGGTGGTATGATTGGTAATATAGAATTATTATCTAACGGATGGTTTAAATTGTCAGCAACAACTTCAAATGCTTTAACAATTATTGTTCCTCAAATATTTATTTTAGAAGATTCATATACAACTGGACTACCAATTTTTCAGACCTACACTGGAGATGGAACATCTGGTGTTGAAATATTCGGAGCAATGCTTGAACAAAACTCATACGCTACATCTTACATACCAACATCTGGCTCATCAGTAACAAGAGCAGTAGAGACTTGTAATAACTCTGGTAATAGTGAAGTGTTTAATGATAGTGAGGGAGTATTGTTTGCTAATATAGCTGCTTTAGCTAATGACCAAACAGAAAGACAAATGTCCATAGATGATGGTAATGGAATTAATAGAATTGTTTTAAGATATAATAGTGTTTCTAATAATATAAATTCTTATTTATTTAATGGTTCAGTACAAGGAGGAGAGTTTAACCAATCATTAAGCGATATAACTTTATTTTTAAAATGTGCTTTTAAATACAAAACTAATGACTTTTCTTTTTGGGTAAATGGATTTAAAGTTGGAGAAGATATAAATGGTAGTACATTTTCAGATGGAACATTAACCGATTTGAATTTTGATTTTGGAGGTAGTTTTAATTTCTACGGAAAGACAAAAGAAATTGGCTACTACGATACAATACTAACAGACCTAGAACTAGAAACATTAACATCATACAGAAGTTGGGTGTCTATGGTAAACGAATTAAATTTAAACATAATATACAATGGCTAATACATTAAAATTTGGTAATGGACAATGGGCAACTGGTAACGGAACAGCTCTTGCGTATAATGACGAGAACTCTAACTTTAAACCTCTACCATTTGACTTTACAAGAGCATCAAGTGGAACAGTAGTTAATCAATCTGGTTTAATAGAAACAGTAGGTAGTGGAATACCAAGAATAGACTTTCAAGGAAACACAGAAGGTGCTTTATTGTTAGAGCCGAGTAGAACTAATTTATACACATACAGTAATGATGTATCATTTTGGACTAAACACAATGTAACAACAACAAGTGATTATGCTATTTCTCCAGATGGAAATCAAAATGCATTTAGAGCGGTTTTTTCAAGTAGTAGTAATTCTTTATATATTAATGCTTTGGGAACTACTGGTGTTAATAACACTTTAAGTGTTTGGGCAAAATCAAACAACGAAAGTTCTAATAAATTTAGATTTTTTGGAAATGGATTTGTAACTTTATCTAATGACTATGTAGTAACTGACCAATGGCAAAGATTTGAATTTACTTATAATTGTTTATTTGTAACATCTGGCTTAACTGGCGCATCTGATAGTTCAACAAGTGATATTTTATTTTATGGATTTCAGCACGAAGTTGGAAGCTACGCTACTTCTTATATACCAACAAGTGGAAGTGCTGTAACGAGAGTGGCTGATACTTGTAGTCAAACTGTACCAGATGGTGTTATAGGGCAAACAGAGGGTACTTTATATTGTGAATTTATTGTGAATGGTTTTACAAATTTTGGAACTCCTTTATGTATAAATAACGGAACAACAAACGAAAGTATTTGGCTTACGACATTTGGAAACGGAGATATTCGTGCTGAAGTTTTTAGTGTTAATTCTGGGGGAATTCAAGCAACATTTACAAAAAGTGGAAATATAGTTGGTACATTATATAAGATAGCATTAAGATATGCTAATAACAACTTTGCTTTTTTTATGAATGGTATTCAAGTAGGTGCAACAGATTTAAGTGGAACAGTACCAGTTTCAATGAATAGAGTAGATTTTGATTACACAAATGCATCTTCATTTTTAAACAGCTCACTTAACATAATAAATGCTAAACTATACAACACAAGATTATCAAATAGCGAATTAGCATCATTAACACAAGTGTAACAATTACATCTATAATAACAACAAGAGTAAATCTTTACATAACAAACACAATAAGATAAGAAAATTAAAAAAACTATACAGATAATATAATAACCAATAGTTATAACCAAAAGTAAATAAATATGAAAATTTCAAAATATGAGTTTAACTCGCAATCAGACGCAGAATCTAAAATAGCAGCTTTACCTCATTCAACTGATGAAGATGGTAATTCACACCCTTCACATAAACACACTATTGTTAAGCTAGGATACATAGTACTAGAACAAGGAGAATATGATGAAGAAGGAGAAGAAACTAAAGCTCCAGTATTATCAGACAAATATTCTGTTGATGTACTATGGAACGAAGCAGAAATAACTACAGTAGAACAAGAAGCAGTTTTAGATGAAGATGGTATGGTAGTAACACCAGCAGTAACTTCAGTAGACCACCCTTACGGATGGAAGTCTAAAGCAATAGATTTAGAAGATGAAGGAGTACACGGATTCTTTGGTGTAACATATCAAGGTAATAAAATGTAATGATACAGGACTACAAAACATTATTTATAAATATGGGTAGTTTAGGACTATCACTAACAGATATTGACATAATACTAAAGATAGCATTATTAATTATCACTATTGGATATACATTACAAAAATGGTATCTAATGAATAAAAGGAAAGATGACTAAAAACTTTACTAAAGAAGAATTTGATTGTAACTGCAATTGTGGTGTTTGTGAAATGCCTATAAATGTTTATCATAATGTTGTTAAAGTTGCTAATCAATTGCAAGTATTAAGAGATGAGTTAAAAAAGCCAATACACATTAATTCTGCATATAGGTCAGAAGAATATAATGCAACGGTAGGTGGTGTTAAAACCTCACAACATATAATGGGTAAGGCTGCTGATATTTCTGTTAAAGGATTCTCTCCATTAGAAGTATATAAGACAATAGAAAGACTTATAGAAAACGGAGATATGTTACAAGGTGGTTTAGGATTGTACGATTCTTTTGTACATTACGACATAAGAGGGGAAAGAGCTAGATGGGATTATCAGAAAAAATTATAGTATGTTTATAGGATTTAGTTTTACTGTAGAAAGAGGTTTATTATTAGGTTGGGAATATTACCCACCATTAGATGAAGAAGATAACGAAGAACTAAACATTTACTTTATATTTATTTGTTTACATTTCAAATGGGGTTATGGCGAAGAAGAAATTTAAAGATACAAAAGTAGGACAGTTTTTACTAAACAACAATTCTGGCATTGTGAACACTATTGGCGATGTATTGCCCTCTAAAGGTATTTTAGGCATTGTTAAAGGACTTATAGACAAAGACAAGGTATTACCACCAAAAGATAAAGAAACAGCCTTAAAACTCCTTGAAATGGATATGGTAGAGATGCAAGAGATATCTAAGCGTTGGAATAGTGATATGACAAGTGATAGTTGGTTAAGTAAGAATACTAGACCTATGACACTTATATTCTTAACTGTTTCTATGGTATGTTTAATATTATTAGATAGCTTTAACATTACCTTTGAGGTAGATACTGCTTGGGTAGATTTACTTAAATCTCTTTTAATAACTGTTTATGTAGCATACTTCGGTTCTCGAGGTGTAGAAAAATTCAAGTCTATCAAGTAATAGAACACACTTATCCTGTATTTATAGTAACTTATAAAATATTGTGATTTGTGATTTCATTTTTAGATTCAATCACAAACATAAAAAACTTATATACTTCATTATATTGACGAAGTTATATAAAATAAATTAGAAAGTCAATCTATTTTATTAACAATTATTAATATCTTTATTTTAAAGTAACGTTATATATTCTTATATTTGAATGTGGATAACAATTTAGACATAGAAGGTTTAGATTATTTACAATGGAGTTTATTTGATTCTCCTGATGAAATAGGTAGTGGATATAAGTTTATGGAAAGACAACCAGTATATATATTAGATAAGATAGTTAAAAAGACTAGAAGAAACTTTGATATATTATTAGGTTATACTTCGCCTAGTTATGCTAACAAACTATCTTTAGCAACTAACAACTCACATAGAATAGGAAAAGCTATAAAGCTTAGAGTACTAAATCCTAAGAAAAGAATGGATTTAATAAGATTATTAATATTAGAAGGAGTATCTAGAATAGCTGTATCGAATGATGTAGTTTATTATGATACTGATGACTTGAAAGAAAGAGGTCTATATCTTTGGTAGACCCTTGTTTTGTTTTTTTGTTTTTAGAGAGGTAGGATTTTATTCTACCTCTTTTTTTTGTTTATTCAATATTTATATATATATTGCACCATAATAAATAATAAAACACAAAGTATGATAAAACAAATTAGAAGATTTATTCCCTTTAGATATTGGGATTACAAGTACAATCCAATAACAGGATTTAAAACACACAGAAAAAACGAATTAGTATTTAACAAAGAAAGAGAAAACAGATAATTATGAACACAATAAATAGTTTAGTAGATTGGTTAACACAAAGTAATAGTGTGCTAATGAATAAGAACAAAGAATTAGAACAAGAAATAACAAGATTAACAACTTTTATATTTGAGTTATGTGACAAAGATTGTCCAGAAGATTATAAAAGAATTGTTCAACAAGAAATACTTAAGGACAATGCAAGAGATTAATTTCTATAATAACTTTAATATGTTAGGAGAGTTACTGTTAGAGTTTAGTAAAAACAAACCTAAAGAATCTGACAAGTATATAAAAGCATTAAATGAAATATACTTTTATGCAAACTCTATGCATATAGAAAACAGAGAGTTAGAATTAGCTTTATCTCAGATGAGATATGAAACAAATAAGAAAATCTTTATATAGTTTGTATAATTAAATATAAATTACTATATTGCAACAATTAATAAATAAAAAACAATATGATAACACAAAAATTAATTGCTATTCAATCAAAGTTGAAAGCACCAAAGAATCAAAGAAATAATTTCGGTAAGTATAACTACAGAAGTTGTGAAGACATTTTAGAAGCAGTAAAGCCACACCTTGTAGCTGAAGATGTATCTATTATGGTAACAGACACTATTAAAGAAGTAGCAGGTATTCCTTATGTGGAAGCTAGAGCAGTATTCTTTGATGGAGAGGGAAAGATAGAAGTAACTGCACAAGCAGGTATTGACCCTAACAGAAAAGGTATGGACATAGCACAATCATTTGGTTCGTCAAGTTCTTATGCAAGAAAGTATGCTTTAAATGGTTTACTACTTATTGACGATACTAAAGATGCAGATGCTACTAACACACATGGTAAAGACAAGAAATGGCTAAATGTAAATACTCCAGAGTTTAACAAAGCTAAAGACTTTATTAAAGGTGGGGGAAGTGTAGAACAAATAGAAGCTAAATACAAATTAGCTAAAGAAACTAAAGAATTATTAATTAAATAAATATATATATATTATGAGTGCAATTATCAATTTAAGTGTAAACTTAGAAAACTTACCTAAGGAGAAATTCGTAAAAGGTAAAAAAGGAACTTACTATAATTTTACAGTAAGTGTTAACGATGAAACTAACGACTATGGAAGTAATGTGTCAGCTTACGACTCTCAAACGAAAGAAGAGAGAGATGCTAAAAAGACCAGAAACTACATAGGAAATGGTAAGGTAGTATGGACAGACGGAAAATGTACTGCTGTAGTGAGGGATGATGAGCCTAAAAAGGCTCAAAAAGAAGTTGTATCAGCGAGTGACGACTTACCATTTTAATATTTGGGGAGGGTGTAAAAGCCCTCCCTTTTTTATTATAAACAAAAACAAACAATGACAGAACAAGAAACAATTAATAATATGTTTATGCAACAGATTGAAAAGGAATGCTTTGTAGATACTACAGAGATTATTTCTTATCCACCTGTAGCATTGTCTTTAGGGGAACATACTATAAACACAAAATCAGGTCTTAAAAAGTATCCTATACCAATAGGAACTTATGGGAACTTTAGTTTTGTACAAGCTCCTCCTAAGACAAAGAAAACATTCTTTATTAGCCTACTAGCATCTGTTTACTTATCAGGTAAAAATAGATTTGGAGGAGATATACAAGGTCATAAAGAAGATAGGTGTTTAATACATTTTGATACTGAACAAGGTAAGTGGCATTCACAAAGAGTATTTAAGAGAGTCTTAGATATGAATGATGGTAAAGATGTTGGTTGCTATCATACCTTTGGTTTAAGAACAGTAGGATATAAAACTAGATTAGATTTTATAGAATACTACTTAAGACATAAGATTGAAAAAGGTAAAGTAGGTTTAGTAGTTATAGATGGTATTGCTGATTTAGTTAGTGATGTAAACAACTTAGAGGAAAGTAATAAAGTAGTACAAAAGATTATGGAATGGAGTGCTAAGTTTGACTGTCACATAATTACAGTTATACATAGCAACTTTGGAAGTTCTAAGCCAACAGGTCATCTTGGTTCTTTATTAGAGAAAAAATGTGAGAGCCAGATAGAATTAGAATTAAATACTGTTCATGTAGAGCAAGTAACAGTTAAATGCAAAAGAAGTAGAGGTTACTCATTTGAGACATTTAGCTTTAAGATTAATGACATAGGATTGCCAGAAGTAGTTGGTAATGTTTATGACCATTTACAAGGATTGGGAATAAAATATAAAAAGATATAATATGAATATAGATGTTAAAATAAAACGATTAGAAGAACAAACAGAATACTATAACTTAAAACTCTCTACATACAAAGAAAGTATTGAGGGAAAGTTTAGTAAAGAAGATTTACGTTACCTAATACAGCAAATAGATAACGAAATAGTATGATTAAATTAATTTGCCCTTTAGCAGTTTATTTACCAAGAGTTAAAAGTAAAGATAAGAGAATAGCAATAAATCTTAATACTTACCGAAACTTGCATCATATAATAAACAATCAGGCTAAAAAGGCTTATTTAAACGCTGTTAGAGAGCAGATTGAAGGGTTGACCATACAAACACCTGTAGAAGTTACTTATAAGGTCTATAAAGCTTCTAAAAGACGTTTAGATAAAATGAATGTAATTAGTGTTACCTCGAAGTATTTGATGGATGCTATTACAGAATTAGGTTGCTGGACAGATGATGACGATGAAAACATAAAAACAGAGATTATTTTGCCGACAGAATTAGATGGAGAGAATCCAAGAGTGGAAGTTTTTATAAAATGTATAGATGAGCGATTTAGAAAAGATAGCCAAGAGTCACAAGCTATGGGTGAAAATGGTAATTAACTTAGGATGTAATCCTAGCATAGCAGAAGATATAGTGCAAGAAATGTATCTTAAAGTTCATAGACTTATTGAAGGAGGAAAGAACGTAATGTATAATGATGAATCAGCAAACAGGTTCTATATATATTTAACATTAAAGTCAATGTATTTTGATTATAAAAGAGCTAAAAATAGATATCAGTTCTTCGAGATACTAGAAAATGATGAAGCGAATAATATGTATGAGTCTAGTAGTATATATTCTGGAGTTGATTTAGAGCAACAAGAAGCGTTTACTAAGATATATAACAAGATACTAGATGAAATAAATAGCTGGGATTTCTATAACAAGAACTTATGTATAGCATATTTTACTACAGGTTTATCATTAGACAAGCTAGTGAAAGAATTAGGTATAGGTAGGTCAAGTTTATATAACTCTATAAGAAACTATAGAGAGATAATAAAAGACAAGTTTATGGAAGATGTAGAAGATTTTTACAATAAAGATTACGATAAAATATAATACTATGGAGAAAAATAAAGATTATTACGAGAAGTTAGACAAGAGAACTAAAGAGTACAAGAAGTGGAAATCATCATTTGATTCTGATAATGGTGTTGGTTTAGGAGATGTAGTAGAAAAGATAACAGAAGCTACAGGAATAAAGAAAGTAGTCAAGTCTATCTTTGGAGAAGACTGTGGATGTGATGAAAGAAAGGAAGCTTTAAACAAGATAAGGTTTTTCTCTCAAAGAAATGTAGAATGTTTAACAGAAGAGGAGTACTTTACATTAGAGCATTGGTTTAGTGAAAAAAGAAATGTAGTCACTACAACAGACCAAGATTTATTGTTTACTATATATAACAGAGTGTATAATATGAAACAAAAAAGAACAGGATGTTCTGCTTGTATTAAAACAGTTATACACGAGTTAGAATTATTGTTTAACGAGTATCATAATAATTAGTATGAAAGACTTTAGACCAAGATTAAAAGGTAATAAACTTAAGGCATTCTTAAATATAACTAAGCCAGAAACTAGAGTTTTAGTTATAGGAGATTTACACGAGCCTTTTTGTTTAGACTCTTACCTTCAGCATTGTAAGGATGTTTATTCTAAATATAATTGTAATAGAGTCGTTTTTATTGGAGATGTTATAGATAATCACTACTCATCATATCATGAAGCATCAGCAGATGGTATGGGTGGAGGAGATGAACTTGACTTAGCTATAAAGAGAATAGGCAGGTGGTATAGAGCGTTTCCTAAAGCAGATGTAACTATTGGTAATCACGATAGGATTATAGCAAGAAAAGCACAGACAGGAGGTATACCTAGTAGATGGGTAAGAGATTACAATGAAGTACTTAATACTCCTAAATGGAACTTTATAGAAAGAGTTGTTATTGACAATGTTCAATATATACACGGAGAAGGAGGAACTGCTAGAACAAAGTCTAAGGCAGATATGATGTCTACTGTACAAGGTCACTTACATACACAATGTTACACAGAGTGGACTGTAGGAGCAAAGTTTAGAGTCTTTGGCACACAGGTAGGTTGTGGTATAGACCACGAGAAATATGCCTTTGCTTATGCTAAAGCTGGAAAGAAACCAGCTATTGGTTGTGGAGTAGTTATAGGAGGACATACAGCAATTAACGAACTAATGAATTTATAATATGTTAAAGAATAAGAAGCATACCATTTCACAGAGAATGGGTAGAATGGAAAGAGTACTAAGTCAGTTGTATTTAACAAATGTAAGTATGACTGAAAGATTAAATAAACTAGAAAAAGAAATATTTAAAGAAGAAGAAAGTAATGAGTGATAGCCTAAAGAAATACGAAGAGTTAGTTGGTAGCTTACCAACAGATAGTCAAGAGAGAAAAAAAATACCTATATACACAGGATTGATTAAATACTTTCCTGATGCTGTAGCAGAAGTTGCTAGGGTATCTTTAATAGGAAACCAACAACATCATCCTGATAAGCCTTTACATTGGGATAGAAACAAGAGTACAGATGAATTAGATGCTTTAGCGAGACATTTAGTAGAAGCAGGTAAGATAGACTCAGATGGTGTTAGGCATTCAGCTAAGGTAGCTTGGAGAGCTTTAGCTAACTTACAAAAAGAATTAGAAAACTCTAATGAAAGAGATGAGCAATGGTATATAGACCAGCACAATAGAAACAGATGAGTTTAATAAGAAATAGCAATCAGACAAAGCAAGGCTTAGACTTTACAGGCGTACAGAATGGTAAGATACACCCTTCTGATATAGATGCTGTTTTAGAGTTTGATAACAAGGCTTTAATATTAATGGAAGTTAAAAGAGCTGGTAACTCTATTCCTATAGGACAAAGACTCCTGTTAGAAAGAATATGCGATAGTTGGCATACAGACAAAGGTATTGCTTTATATGTAACGCATAATTACTTAGATGATACCAGAGACATTCCTTTAGTTAAATGCTTTGTTAATGGTTGTTATTACAAGGGTAAGTGGTCTAAAGTAGATAACGAGCCTTTGATTACTGTTTTAAATAAATTAGGCTTTAATTGGAATATAAGTAAGTTAATGTTTGATAATTAAAATAATTATATTATATTGCAGACATAAACAATAAAACAAAAGCAATATGAAAAAAGAAGTAACAGTTGAATACGATAACATAGTCTTAGTTCTTGTAGGAGATTATCAAAAAGGACAAGATGGTAGTTATATGCACCCAGATATCAGTAGTGATTTTAATTGTCATCAAGTGTTATCTGGAGGACAGGACATTATAGATATACTTCAGCAAAACATTATAGAAGAACTAGAAGAAGAAGCAGTTAAAAACCTAGAAGAAGTATGGTAGCATTGTTTGATGCAGATAGTTTAGTATGGGCATCATCTTATGGTGTTGAAGAGGATATTGATTTAGCTATAGAAAAGTATAATGATTCCTTTACAAACATAATATACGATTTGAATGAAATATATGATATATCAGAAGTAATAACCTTTAACAATAGTAAGGGTAACTTTAGAAAGATACTAGATACCAACTATAAAGCTAATAGAAAGTCTTCAGGAATACCTAGTGTTTTAACACATTTACATGATTATGTAACACAAACTTATAATAGTGTAAGTAAATATAGTTTAGAGACAGATGATTTAGTTGCTACTTACTGGAACAATATAGCAGAAGAAGATGGTAGAGATACTGTGATTATAGTTTCTATAGATAAAGACTATAAACAACTACCAGCTTTAATATACAACTATCACTACAAGCATAGATGTGTATATGATATAGAACCTGTAGAAGCTTTGTATAACTTTTATGAGCAAATGATTATAGGAGATAGTATAGACAATGTAAACTACTGCAAAGGGTATGGTAAGAAGTATGCTGAGAAATTGCTAAAAGATTGTACAAGTCATTATCAATTTACTAAGAAAGTATATGAATTATTCACAACAATATACAAAAGCAAAGCTAAGTTAAAATACATACAATGTTATAACTTACTAAAGTTAAGAACTGAATGAATGAAGGTTTATCAAACAAAACCATTAATGAGTATTTTATGCTAACCTTGTATGAGATAGAACAAGGAACTCTATATGAAGATATAGAAATAATGTTAAAGGAATACGAAGACAGAGAAATGTATTTAGAATGTGCTGGAATAAACAAAGCAATGGAATATTCTAAATTTAACTCACTAGTTTCAATAACAAAACAATTAAATGAGTATGAACAATTAAACAGAATAAAATTTATAAACGAAGATGAAAACAACACAAGAGATTAAAGAAGCAATAGAACAAAGAACAGGATTAAAGCTAGACTCTAAAGGTAGAAGAAGAGAATTAGTTTATTGTAGAGCAATTTACTTTAAGTTATGTAGAGAAAACACCGAGCTTAGTTTAGATGAAATATCTAATACTTTAGGAATGAGTCATTGTAATGTAATACACTCTCTAAGGAATACATTTCCATTAATAATGAAGCATGAGTATAAGTATAGTTCGATGTATAAGATACTTAAATCTCCTGACCCTATAGAAGATATACAAGAGAAATACATAAGACTTAAAGAAGATTATGAAGCTTTACTTGAATCAACAAAAGCACCTGATGATGCTGAGTTAGTAGATATAATAAGACAAATACCTGAACAACAAATAGATGTAGCAAAGCTTAGAATAAATGCTATGGTACAAATGCTAAAAACATATTAAGATGAACAAGAAAGAAACAATTAAATTAG
>Ga0098046_1000671_pt1 | contig 12139 bp, 10 predicted proteins | sample 11BtaG_FD_77067 | JGI IMG/M metagenome (GOLD analysis project Ga0098046, IMG submission 77067) | Marine viral communities from the Subarctic Pacific Ocean - 11B_ETSP_OMZ_AT15265_CsCl metaG | ecosystem: Environmental > Aquatic > Marine > Oceanic | place: Pacific Ocean | collected 2015-01-16
CTGTATGGACTGGTACTACATATGGAATTGGTATGACTAGTGGTGTTACATACGGACACTTAAACGATTACGCTATGACTTTCTGTATGAACAATGATTCAGATAGAGGTTTCTGGTGGGGTTACAGTGGTCAAACTAAATCAGATGGAGCAATGTCGTTAACAACTGGTGGTAAGTTAAAGGTTAAATCCACTATTGAAACAGGGGATGTCATAACAGCTGTCGATACTATACTTGGAAGGGATTCTCAATTTCAGAGAGACATTGTGATGGTAACAAAACCTGATGATACTTCTTCATCTACCAAAGCATTAATATGGGAATCTAGTAGTGCACCTCTTAGAATCAGAACCTTACCAACAAATAACAACGAATTAACAAATGGTAGGGGATTCACAACTAATACTGGTACAGTAACTAATGTTCAAGCGGGAAACGGAATTTCAGTAGCTAATGGAACAACGACTCCAACAGTTACTGCAGCACCTGAAGCACGTACAAACACTACGGGTGATTTATTAGTTAATGTTAATGGAGTATCTAGGTCAAACTATTGGGAAATAGCTTCAGGTCTATATCTTCAAGCAAGAACAGATTCATCTGGTGGCCCAAGATTCAGAAGTGGTACGGGTACTTATTCGACACCATCTATATCTTTTAAATCTGATACAAATACAGGTTTTTGGGGTGGTACTGACGTAATAAATGCATCTTGTGGTGGTTCTCATAGATTTCAGCTTGCTGAATCGGGTCTTAAAGTTATATATGGTGCACTTGGTGTAAATGTAGCCCCATCATCAACAAATGGTAGAATTGATGCAAATAACGATATTGTTGCATACTCATCATCCGATAAAAGATGGAAAGAAAATATTAAACCAATCAAAAACGCATTAGATAAAGTATTAAAAATTGGTGGATACGAATTTGATTGGAAAGAACTTACAGAAGAAGAAAAGAAAACACAACATGGTAATGAAGGACATGATATTGGTGTAATAGCACAAGAGGTTGAAAAAGTTTTACCTGAAGTAGTAACTACAAGAGAAAATGGATTTAAAGGTGTTAAATACGATAAAATAGTAGCATTATTGATTGAAGGTATGAAAGAACAACAATCTCAGATTGAAGAACTTAAATCAGAAATGAAAAAACTTAAAGGGGAAATATAATGGCAGTTCCATCATCAGGCGCAATATCAATGTTAGGTATCAGAAGAGAACTTGGAAATAATAATTACAATGCTTCTAACAATTACACAAACATTTCTTTAGAAAGTATGAGTACGGGTGAAGTATCTACTCTCAATACGAACAACGCTTCAGCCGATAGACCTAATGGTTCATCACCACACTCTATATCTGAGTTTTATGCATATGACCACGATAAAATAGCTTCAGGTGGTGGTGGTAAGAAGCCCATTGGTTTCGAGTAATATTAAGTGATTCTTAAAGATTCCCATATTTATATAAAAGAATTAGGAGATTATAGATGGCAGTAAACATTCCAATATGGCCGGGTTCATCATCTTTCTCAGCTGGTAAAACACCTTTTGGGCATTATGATACCGATACAGAGTTTCAATCATCAGTTGATAAAACGGCTGGATGGTGTGCAAAACGATTAGGTTATCCTATAGTAGATATAGAACTACAGGATATAAACTTCTATGCTTGTTTTGAAGAAGCAACTACAGAGTACTCATCTCAAGTTAATCAATTTAACATTAGAGAAAATTTATTAAACATTAAAGGAAACTCCACATCTTCAAATTTATCTCAAACTCAAATGAATGCCAATTTAGGTGGATTAGTATCTTTAGCTAAAGATTATGGTAGTGAAGTGGGTAGTGGTGGTAATGTAACTTATTATACAGGTTCATTTACTGCTAAGCCAGGACAACAGATGTATGATTTAACAAACCCAACAATTACATCATTAGAAGAAGGTACTGCTGGAACAGATAAGTTTGAAATTAAAAGAATGTTACATAACGCACCACCTGCGATGGTTAGATACTTTGACCCATTCGTAGGAACTGGTTTAGGTTCACAACAAATGATGGATACATTTGGATGGGGTAACTACTCACCAGGTGTTTCATTTATGATGCAACCACTTTATGATGATTTGTTAAGATTACAGGCAATCGAATTTAACGATATGGTTCGTAAATCTCAATATGGGTTTGATATTCAAAACAATAGAATTAGAATATTCCCAATACCAAATAATGAGTATAAAATACATTTTCATTATGTATTAGAATCGGATAGAAATAATTCAGTAGTTTCTAATTCAGTTATATCTGATTACTCAAACGCTAAATATGATAGAATACCTTACAAAAGTATTAATCATGTTGGTAAGAGGTGGATTGAAAAATATACATTAGCATTGGCTAAAGAAATGTTAGGTGCAGTAAGAGCTAAGTTTAGTTCAGTACCAATCCCTAACTCAGAAATAACATTAGATGGTGCTGATTTAAGAAGTGAAGCATCTTCAGAAAAAGAAATCCTAATTTCAGAATTAAGAGAAAACTTAGAAGCTACTTCTAGAAAAGCATTATTACAAGCACAACAAGAAGAATCAGAAGCGATGGAACAAACTCTTAACAGAGTACCTCGTGCAATTTATATAGGGTAACAAATGGCATTATTCGGTGGACAGAGAGATGCAGCACTTTTTAGTAAAATCAATAAAGAGTTAATAACTGATATTATTGATACTGAAGTTTACTTCTATAAATTAATTATAGATGAAACTAAGGCAAACCTATATGGTGAGGGCAAAAATAAAACCTACTATAATCCTGTAAAAATACCAACATTAGTTGATAGAACAAATGCTGAGCAAATATTTGATGATTTTGGTTCATCTTATACTAGAAATGTAAACTTTTACTTTTTAAGAGATATATTAAAAGATAAAAATGTATATCCTGAAGTGGGTGATGTGATTGAATGGAATGATGAACAACATATTGTAGATGTAACATTTACAAACCAATTCTTTGCAGGTAAGAATCCTGATACTTGGGATGGTGGTGATTCACAAGGATATAATTTATCTGTTATATGTGAAACGCATGTTGCTAAAAGAAGTCAACTTAAATTAAGAGATGATTTTAGAGCAGGTGTTAATGATAATACAAATGATTTACCAGTAGGAATTTAAAATGGCATATAAATACAGAACAAATAGAGATGAAAAGGTTGATTTGAAAAGAGTGGATAGCTCTTTCTCTGATACTCCTGAATTGAATAAAGCCAGACAGATTTCTCGTAGAAATGATGATGTTAAAAACGTAAATGTAGGTATTTACGATATTGATTTAGCATTCAAAGATTTTTTAGAAAAGGATGTAAGACCTACTATAGAAGAAAATGGTAAATATTTACCCGTTCCTGTAATGTATGCTAGTCCTGAAAACTGGTCATCTGCTCAAAGAGATGGATTTATGAGAGATGGTAATGGTAAGGTACAAACACCATTGATTTCATTTAAAAGAAATTCATTAGATATCAATACAGAATATTCAAAACTAAAAGTACTTACCGATGAGGATAATACAAAGGCATTTACTAAAAAATATAGTAAAAATAACAGATACGATTCATTTTCTCAGTTAACAAATATGTTACCACCAAAGAAAGAGAGATATATTGTTGATGTACCTGACTATGTAAACATACAATATGATTTAATTATGTGGTGTGATTATATGGAAGATTTAAATAAATTAGTAGAGCAAGTAGTTTATTTTCAAGGTGGTGCATTTGGTGATAGATATAAATTCCAAATCAAAGGTGAATCTTATTCATTTGAAACTACAAATGGGGTAGGTGAAGAACGTATAGTTAGAAGTAATGTAACACTTACAGTTAAAGCATATATAGTACCTGAAGATAGAGGTAAAAAAACAATAAATACACAAAAAGTGTTTGGAGTATCAAAAATTAAGTGGAATACTAAGTTTTGAAAATAATTTTTCATATTTATAGACATATTAATTGTAAACTTATAAAAAAATAAAGTTATGGCAGAAGTAAAAAACGTAAAAGAACAAGAAGTAATTAAATTTACCGAAGAAGAAGTTTCAAGCATTAAGAAGTTTAGAGAAGATTTCTCACAGATTACAGCTAGATTAGGCGAGATTGAGATAGAGGGTATTATTCTAAAATCTCAGCAAGATAAACTTTCTGAAATGAAATCTGAAGTGGAATCAAATTATAAACAACTTAGAGCTGATGAAATTAAATTAGCTGGTGAATTAAAAGAAAAATACGGAGATGGCGAATTCGATTTAGAAACAGGTATTTTCACACCGGCCTCATAAATATATCGTTTCACAAATTTCTGAGTATTTATTAGTATAATAAACCAAAAAGAAATTAATAGGAGAATCAAATGGCAGAAAGAATAGTAAGTCCTGGAGTATTTACAAGAGAAAAGGACTTGTCGTTTCTACCTCAAGGGATTGGCGAAATTGGAGCAGCATTAATCGGGTCAACAGTTAAAGGACCAGCATTCGTTCCAACAACAGTATCATCTTTTCAAGAGTTTCAACAAGTATTCGGTGGATTGACTTTAGATTCATATCTACCATATACTGCACAAGCTTATTTAGAAGATGCGGGTACTGCAACAATCGTTAGGGTATTAGGACAAGATGGATACACTCTTGAAAACCCAATAGCATTATCAGTATCATCATCGCATGGTCAAAAGGTAGTAGCAGTATTACACCCAACAACAGAAGTAGTATCAGATGTAGATGTGTTTAAGAAGAGTACAATAGGTGACCACAATGGTTCAGCTAGTGTAACAGCATCAATGTTTACATTAGGAGTATCTGGTTCAAGCTTTACAAACACTAACTTTAGTGCATCACTTAATCCATCAGATGATAATTATTACACAAAATCATTTGGATTTTCAGCAAGAGGTGCTCAAAAAGGATATGTGTTATCAAACTTTAAAACATTCCAATCAGCATCATTTGCTAAAGCTGGAGAAATTCCAGTAGTAACATTAGATGTAGCTAAAGATGTTGATTACACAAAAGCATATTCTGAGGCAAATACACCTTGGATTACATCACAAAAAGTAGGTGGTAACACAACGAACTTAATTAAGTTCCATACTTTATCACATGGTACAGCAACTAACTACGAATTCAAAATCGGTATTCAAGATATCAAACCAGCTGGTACAGTACCAGGTTCTGAGTATGGTTCATTTACTGTAGTAGTAAGAAGAGTTGACCAAGATAAGATTGCAGGTACACCATTTGTAGGTGTAGTTGATTCTGATATCAGACCTAACTTAGTTGAACAATTCCAAGGAGTTAATTTAGATCCTGATTCACCAAACTTTATCGCTAGAGTAATTGGTGATAAGTACATTACTGTAGATGCAGATGGAAAATTATCAACTAATGGTGATTATCCAAATAACTCAGAAAACATTAGAGTTGAAGTTTCAAATGCAGTTAAAAATGGTGGTATAGATGAATCATTAGTACCATTCGGATTCGGAGCATTACAAAATCCATTTGGAAACAAATTAGATTTACCAAGTCCTTCTTATGTATCTGCACAAACAATCAATGAATCATACAATCCTAAGAAATTCTACGGATATGATTTTGATTTTGTAACAACAGATAATAGAAACTTCTTAGCACCAACACCAGATAGTAACAACGCAACAGTAGGTACGGCATTCTATTTAGGTGATAACAACCAAGATGCTGGGGCAAACTACCCATCATCAACATCTGCTAATTCTGGTCCTATATCATTAAACGACCAATTAACTTCTATTAACTCTAGAAAGTTCTTAGTACCTTTCCAAGGTGGTTTTGATGGATTCAAACCAAATAGACAAGTTTCTTTAGGAAATGATATTAGTGCTGGAAACACACAAGGGTATGATTGTTCATCAAATACAGCAACAGGTACATTAGCATATAGAAAAGCAATTAACTCTGTATCTAATCCTGATGAATTTGATATCAATATGGTAGTATTACCAGGTATCATTCACAGATATCACTCAGCAGTATCAGTATTCGCTAAAGATATGTGTGAAGATAGACAAGATGCATTCTATATTATGGATGCTTCAGCATGGAGTGATTCAATTTCAACGGCAGTTAACGCTGTTCAAGCATTTGATTCAAACTATGTTGCATCTTACTATCCTTGGGTTAAGATACTAAATACAGATAAGAACAAACCAGTATGGGTTCCGCCATCGGTTGTACTTCCTGGCGTTATAGCATTTAACGACCAAGTAGCCGCTGAATGGTTCGCACCAGCTGGATTGAATAGAGGTGGATTAACTTCAGTAATTGAAGCTAAGACAAGATTGACTAGAGTTGAGAGAGATTCACTTTACGAAGGTAGATTAAATCCTATCGCAACGTTCCCTGGTCAAGGTGTTACTGTATTTGGACAGAAAACATTACAAGCTAAACCATCGGCATTGGATAGAATCAATGTAAGAAGATTGTTAATCGCAGTGAAGAAATTCATCGCATCATCTACTCGTTACTTAATATTTGAAAATAATACAGCAGCTACGAGAAATAGATTCTTATCAATCGTTAATCCTTACTTAGAATCAATTCAACAAAGACAAGGTTTATACGCATTTAAAGTGATAATGGATGAAACCAACAACACTCCAGATGTGATTGATAGAAACATTATGGTTGGTGAGATTTTCTTACAACCAGCGAAAACAGCAGAATTCATAGTTCTTGACTTTAATGTACTACCAACTGGAGCAGCATTTCCAGAATAGTATATAGATAATAACTTAGTTCCCCTAATATTTTTAGGGGGACTAACTATTTTTTAAAAAGAACTATATTTATATTAAAGAAAGAATAACGGAGAAAACTAAATGGCACAACTATTAGACCCAACAGAAGTAATGTTCACATCATTCGAACCGAAGATGTCGAACAGATTTATTATGTACATTGAGGGAATTCCTGCGTACCTAATAAAAGCCGCTAACAGACCAGAAATAACAAACGGAAAGGTTACAATTGACCACGTTAATGTTAGAAGATATGTAAAAGGAAGAAGTGAGTGGAGTGATTTAACAATTTCATTATATGACCCAGTAGTACCATCAGCAGCACAAGCAGCTATGGAATGGGTAAGATTACACCACGAATCAGTAACGGGCCGTGATGGTTACTCTGATTTCTACAAAAAAGATATCACATTTAACAGTTTGGGTCCTGTCGGTGATAAAGTAGAAGAGTGGACACTTAAAGGAGCATTTATTCAAACAGCAAAATTCTCAGATATGGATTATACTGGTGAAGATTTAGCAACTGTAGATTTAACACTTACATACGATTACGCAATACTACAATACTAAGTACGGATTGTAATAAAAATTGACTATTGAGAAACCCTTACAGAAATGTGAGGGTTTTTTCGTTTAATTAATAATATTTACATATTTATATATGGTTAACCAATATTAAATAAGTTTTAAAACGAGAAACGTTATGAGTAAAGAAAAATTAACAGATGAGTACCAAAGTAATCTTTCTAATGATGAAATGGTGGAGCTTGCTAAGAAGCAATACGAAACAAAGCAAGTATCCGATTATAAATTTCCAACTGAAATAGTAGATTTACCATCTAAGGGATTAGTATATTCCAAAGAGAACCCATTATCATCAGGTAAAGTGGAAATGAAGTATATGACTGCAAAAGAAGAAGATATTCTTACAACACAATCATATATTAAAGATGGAACAGTATTAGATAGATTATTTCAATCACTAATATTAGGTAATGGTGATGGAGTTCCAATCAAATACATAGATTTAACTACAGGTGATAAAAACGCAATTATGATTGCTGCCAGAGTATTAGGATATGGTAAAGATTACAAAGTAGAAATCCAAGACCCATTTTCAGATAATAAGCAAGAAGAGGTTATTGATTTAACTCAATTCGAAGCAGCTGATTATGATGGTAAGAATCAAATCGAATTACATAAGAATGAGTTTGAGTATGAACTACCTAAATCTAAAAGAAAAATTACCTTTATGGCAATGACTGAATCTAAAGAAAGAAAAGTCAAACACCAAATTAAAGATTTAGAAAAGAAACAAAGAAAACTTAAAGATGCTACATCAAGAGAACTAACTACAAGATTAAAGAATATGATTCTTTCAGTAGATGGTGAAAGTGATACGGCTACAATTAATAATTTTGTAGATAACGAATTATTTGCAATAGATTCACAATCTTTGAGAAATTACATTAACGAAGTAGTTCCAGATATGAACTTAAATTATGAATTTGTTTCAGATGAAACAGGGGAAAGGAGAGAAATGCTACTGCCGATGGATGTTACCTTTTTTTGGCCTTCATCAAAGTTATAGAAAGCATTTACACTCTCACATTTTTGACCTCATCTATCATGGAAATGGTGGATTCAACTTTACGGATGTTTACAATATGCCGATATGGGTTCGTACATTCTACATTGGTAAAATAATTGAATTTAAGCAGGAAGAGAAGAAGATGAATGATAAAGAAATGAGAAAAGCTAAATCAAAATCACGAAGATAATGAAGAACCCAACTATTTGTTGGGTTTTTCTATATTTATACACAGATAAAACTATTAAGGGAATACAATGGGAAAGAACATAATTGAAAAATTAGAAAAACGTGGTATGGATGAGGGTGGTATCAAATCATTCATTGGTTCTATTGTTAAAGCATATAAGACCAAACAATTAGATAAACTAACTAATGACCCAGAATACCAAAAGATTCTAAAAAAATATAAAATTAAACCTGTAGATTATAGTAAAAACTATGATTTAGGTGACCTACCTTCATTCAAAAAGAAATAAATAGGATGTAAATGGCTAAGCTTAACAAAGATACACAGGCAAGAATAAATGCGATTAAACAAGAAGAACAACTTCAAACTAATCTTACGTCTATATTACAATCAAATTTAGATTTAAGAACTAAGCAAGGTAAAGTTGGTAAAAATATTCTTGCAAGTCTTGCCGAACAAAAAGGTGCTGAAGCCAAACTTACTACTCTTTTAGAAGAAAAACAAAAAGTTCTTGAAAATGAAGCTGGGCTAGGACAAGAAAGATTAGAACAGCTAATAGAGATGATTCAAGAGCAAGAAAAACTCTTAGATATCGAAAAGCAGCGTGAAGAGGTAAGTGAAGAAATCAAAAATATAGGACAGGATTTTGCTAAAGATTTAGGTTCAGCATTAGGGGTATCAAATGAATTAGTATCCGCTATGATGACATTATCTGCAGCCGCAATCGGATTAGTTATTCTTAAAGAAATAGCAGGATTTATTTCAGATGCAGTTGGTAGGATGAAAGACCTAACCAAAGAAACTGGTGCATCGGTTGCACAAGCTATGGAATTGGAAGGTGCTATCAAAGGTGCACAATTCTCCTTAAATCCACTTCTATATTCATATGAAGAAGTAGCCGAATCAGCAAAAGCACTGAGAGATGCAACAGGTCAAATAGTTCCAGATTCATCATTACTCGCTGATATTACAGAAGTAAACTCATTATTAAAAGATGCAGATAAAGCTCAATCATTAACTAGAACATTAAAAAATGCTGGGATTGATGCTGGTGAATTAACTGAATCAGTAAAAGAAATAGGTCAAAGTTTAGGACAAGATGCTGGACCTGCTATGGAATACTTTGCAGATAACCAAGCATTAGTTAGAACTTTAACAAAAGAACAACTTAAACAAAGAGCCACAGAAGTAATCCAACTGAAGAAGATGGGTGTTGATATGAAGAAGATGAAAGATTTAGCATCTGAATCTTTGGATATCGAAAAATCTATGAAGGATGAAATGAAATTGAGAATGATGACCGGTAAGGATATCAGTTTCAATGGAATTAGAGCAGCACAAGCATCTGGTGATGCATTGGCTATGGCTAGAGAACAAAAGAAACTAATTGATTCGGTTGGACCATCATTAGGTAGTAATTTACAATTACAAAGACAAATATCAGATGCAACTGGATTATCAGTTGATGAAATGATGAATATGCAAAATGCAACCGCTGAAGCTGTTGCTAGTGGAGATGCATTAGCCGATGGACCTAAGGATGCTATGGGTACATTAGGTTCTGTTGCACAAATATTAGGTGCAATCGCAGCAGGTGCTTTAGTTGTAGTAGGTATTTTAATGTTGTTTGGAAAAATACCAACACCTAAGTTTATGCAATCCAAAAAAGGTTCAAATCCTATAGCAAACTTTATTGGTAAATTTGGAACTTCCGATGTTCTTAAAGGAGCGGCGGCGATGTTATTAGTTGCTGCTAGTATGTTCGTTATGGCACTTGCTATTTCTAAAATGCCAACAGAACCTGGTCCATACTTAGGAATGGCGGTTGGATTGGGATTAATGTTAGGAGCGCTTTATCTATTAGCTAAATTCCCAACCGCAGATTTACTAAAAGGAGCATTGGCATTGGCAGTAGTTGGGGTATCTTTGATTCCATTCGCATACGCAATGAATCTAATTGGTGATATCAGTATCGGTGCAATCTTAGCAGTAGCAGCCGGAATCCTTATATTTACAGGAATTATAATGGGATTAGGTTTAGTGATGTTTAGTGGAATCGGTGCGATGATATTCGGAGCTGGTGTATTAGCGTTATTAGCATTAGGAGCTGCACTAATCGTATTAGGCGCAGGTGTAGTTATATTTAATAAAGGAGTTAGTGGATTAGGGGATAATATTTCACTATTTGTTGAAAAAATATCTGAGTTAATCTCAATAGCTCCAACTATGTTGGGTGCAGTTGTTCCTCTAGTAGCATTTGGAATAGCACTAATGCCATTCGCATTAGGTTTATCTATGGCTGTTGTACCTATGATGTTATTTGGATTAGCTATGATTCCATTTGTTGCTGGTATGACCGCATTGAGTGGGGCAATACCTATATTTGTAGATAATATTTCCTCATTTGTTGAAAAAATGGGTGAGTTAATTGCAATAACACCTATGATGTTAGGGGCAGCTATTCCTCTAATCGCATTTGGAATAGCACTAATACCATTCTCAGTAGGTTTAACTATGGCCACCTTACCTATGCTGGCATTTGGATTAGCTATGATTCCATTTGTTGCTGGTATGACCGCATTGAATGGGGTGATGCCTCTATTTGTGGAGAGTGTTGCTAAATTAGGTGAACAAGTACCTAACTTAATCGCTATAGCTGGTGGATTCGGAGTATTTGCAGCATCACTTATGTTAACAACGGCAGCTATGATTCCATTCTTCCCAACATTTACAGCAACAACTTTAGGTATGTTAGCATTAGTACCAGCGATGTTATTAACTGCAGGAGCGACTGAAATATGGTCATTATCATTATCTAGTTTATCAGATTCTATCCAAAGATTGATGCCAAACTTAACTGCATTTTTAGGAGTTATGCCAATGATGGCGGCGATGATTATGTTAGTTCCAGGATTAATAGCATTATCTGCTTCATTCCTAATTTTATCAGCATCGTTAGTAGCTCTAAGTGGTGGATTGGCAATAGTAACATTATTACTCCCAACTTTATTCGCTCTAGCATTCGCATTACCTCTTATATCAAATGCTTTAAGTGGTGGTGGTGATTCTGGTGGAGATGGTGGTGGTGAAGCTTCATCAATGGCAGAGGTAGTAGATGAGATTAAAGGATTACGACAAGATATACAAAATCAACCAATTATGATAAATGTAGATGGTAGAGTAGTGAGTGAAATAACAAAAGTTCAATCTAGAAAACTAAGCACCAGGTCAGCTGGATATTTTGGGGGATAATAAATGGCATTAAAAGATATGAAATCGGATTTATCTAAGTTTAGGATGCCAAAGAAAGAACCTTTGAAATCTAAAGAAAATCCTGGTGTAAATAAAAACTTAAATAAAACTCCTTTGAGTTCTATGGCAGAATCAGCCCCTAAGATTCCACGTTCTCAAACTACTACTAATAAAGAAGGTGTAAAACCTCAAAAAGTAAATCAAACTGAAAAGTTTAAGGGTGAAACATCCGTAACTATTGTAAATCAAACTGAAAAGTTTAAGGGTGAAAC